>Ga0315914_1001478_pt1 | contig 35187 bp, 13 predicted proteins | sample MpolenodulesMG_FD_203920 | JGI IMG/M metagenome (GOLD analysis project Ga0315914, IMG submission 203920) | Medicago polymorpha root nodule microbial communities from Los Angeles, California, United States - elongated nodules | ecosystem: Host-associated > Plants > Roots > Nodule | place: USA...
ATGTTTTTAATTTTTTGTATTCTATGAGTAGAATATGGATACTTGGCTTTTAAAACAACTTTGCCACTAAAAGTCATTGACTCATGTAGAGAAGTTATATAAGCGTTAATGGAAATGTTTGATAGAATGTTTTTAATTTTTTGTATTCTATGAGTAGAATATGGATACTTGGCTTTTAAAACAACTTTGCCACTAAAAGTCATTGACTCATGTAGAGAAGTTATATAAGCGTTAATGGAAATGTTTGATAGAAAAAAAGCTAATTTTAGCTTATACTTGAAACTATTATCTAGAAAGTCATAGAGATTAGGCTTTAGAGGTAGAATTGAAGACATTGCATGAAACTATCGACAGCTTTTTAATCTTTTTGTGTGGTTTATCATATTAGTTGCTGAAGCTTCTTATCCTTTTATCAAAAGAGAATTAATTAAAATACTATGTGTTTGTTGTTTGTGGCCTTGAGATAAAGAACAAACACTACACAAGACAAATCTTTTGACCAAACCCTTCTCTCTCAAGACATTATTGTCATGCTCTTCTTAAGCATAGATAGGTAACATACAAATTTACTTTTTATATATGTTTCTATTAAGACTTTGTATTGATGATGAAGCTGATGCCAAATTTTGAGATTATATAACTTAAAATTGTGATGAAACTCAATCATGTAGAAAATGATAAACCTTTTGCCGCTCCTATGTACAGTTATGTCTTCTGGTTATTTTTATTTTTTTCACTTTAAAATACAGGACCATTTTAATGGGACAATTCTCAAGAATGTGACTAATTTCTCAACAACAATTGGAGAATTATGCTTAGTTGATAAACGTCAGAGTGCCAAAGTATGGACTGCAATGTTTGTGATGGTGCGTGACATTTTATACTCATTGATTTGCTTATTTCAGATAAACTTGAATTCATTTCATTGATTATTAGGGCCATGTGATGGTATTGCAATGTTTATGAAATCTTTCTTTTGTCTCACGTATATGGTTCTGCAGAAAAGAAAATGATGTTACTAGTTTAATTTAAGATTCACTCATCAAGTTTAATGTTTCTTCCCATGAATAATCTTAAATGAATTAATATTTTTTACCAAACTTATGATTAGTAGAATTACTCCTTTTTCGTTAGTTATTCAGTATATATGTTTTTGAAGTTTTGTTTATTTCTCAAGTTCATGATACTAATTAAATGCCTAAATATGAAATTACGACAAGTGTTTATTTGTCGAGTTCTGTTGTTGATTAAATGCCTAAATCTAAAACACGGGCTTATGTTGTCCCACCTAAGTACGTACTAATTTTTTTTTTTGGATAATGCTCTAGATTGTGTGGATTTTTTGTCCTTATCAATTTCTAAATCATCTATGTAGTATGACCACTAGATTCTCTTGTTTAATATTCATTGGTTGTTACTTTGTTTTTTGATTCGTTGTATCTTTGTTCATAGTATTTTCTACTCTTGCAGCTCATAACACTTGACTCATTATATCAATTTAATTAAGGAAAATAGTATTTATAGCGAAAGCTCCTCACGCAAAATTGTCCCGACCTGTATTCCACCAACAATCCGTGATTTCCGCAAAGCTCTCTCTTGTTATTGGATCTGTTTGTTACCCTTTATTCCTCAAGTAAGTTTCTTGCATCTCTAGATGTCGGATATTATACGACACAGGAGATAATGTTGTTGGTAGATTTATCAACTAGATGTCGGATAGCTTGTCACGAGTCCAGTTAAATTTAGGTGTTTTTTTGTTGGTAATTGTGGCTGTTTTTAGGTGCTTTATTTTTTGTTTTTGTAATTGTGGATTGATTATGATCAATTTGTAATGAGATTATCATGAATGCAATTGGTTATATTCATATTTCAGTATCTTATTATAAGTTTTAGATTGAAGATTTAATTATAGTGTTTTTTGTTGTAGATTTAAATAAGAAAAATACATTACTTTTATTAGCGCTTTCAGTAAAACGCTAAGAAATGCCTATTTGAGTAGAAGAGCTACAATAGCGCTTTTAAGAAAGCGCTAAGAAACGGCTGTTAGAAAACGAATTTAATAGCACCAGAATAAGGCTATATTAGCGCTTATCTGAAAGCGCTATTGAAGCATTGTTATTTAATAGCGTTTTAAAAGCGCTATTATAGGGTTCTGACCTATAATAGCGGGGGCTTTCTTAGCGCTTAAAAAGCGCTATTAAACGCAAAAATGAATGCTATTAAAGGGGGTATTTTGTAGTAGTGATTAGAGTTGAAAATTGTGTAAACATGCGGAATTGGTGTGAGATTTTGTGTCCGATATGCATTTTTGTTTATTAAATAGAATACACAGATCACACAAAACCAAATATGGTTCTCCTAAAAAATCAAAGAAGGTTGAGTCCAGGGGTAGGGGACAAAATTTTACAACATGGCAAATCAAAGTTTATATTTTTGCTTTTTTTTTTTTCCTTTTGATATATATTTTTTTTGTGTATTGTTTTGTTTAAATTTTTTTTATAAGAGAGTTATCTTTTAAAATGTAAAAGACTAAATCGTTACTAAAAATTTAGTTAATAGACCACAAGAGTGCTTAAAATATATTTCTAAAATAATAAGGCTTGTTTGATTGCTAAAATTTGTTTAAAATCTCTTTTCATTTAATAGAAGTGACTGTGTCAAAAGTGGTGTCTTAAACAGTATGTTACCTAGTAACAAAAATAAAGAGTATTTTTTTTTTTTGAGGGAACAAAAATAAAGAGTATGTTACCTTGCAAAAAAAAAAAGCATGCTAATAGTATATTCGGGTAAAATGAGGTTTTTTTTATATATTTTTTCTTAATTTAAAAACAAATTTTATTTAACTTTCAAAACTACAAAATAAGTTTTATAATTTTTTTTGTTTTATCGACAACACTTCAAGGTCAATGGCCGCCGAGTACCACCCCAACCATTGTTGACCACTTCCTCAACTATTGTCGACCACAACTCAAGTCATCGACGATCACCTCCGACCACCATCGGTCTGACCATCATCAACCACCACTCTAGCCATCACCTTTGATAGGTGCGACCACCTGGTCGTGATCATCACTCTGAAAGTTGTTTGTTGCCAATTCCATCAATCATCATTTACAACCACTGTTATTAAAATTATTGCCAAGTAAATTATTATAAATTTTAAAATTGTTTTTAGTTTTTTAAAATAATTAAAATTTTATTGTAGTATATTTTTTAATATTAAAAATATAGACTAGATTTTAATATTAAAACTATAGGTGTTATCAAGATAGTTCTTGCTTCATGATGGTAGATGTGTATGTATATCTAGGCTTCTTTATTTTTTTTGTTATTTATCCTTCTTTTTATTAAAAATGAGTATGAAATTATAATTATTATTAAAATAAAATATTAAGATTTGAATGAGTTCGTATTTTATAAATTTAGTCGTTAATTTTTCGATGATTTTTTTTTTTTACTTCAAAGGAATCTCTTAGTTTTTCAATTTCTCTAATAAGAGAAAAAAAAAAGTTAAAAAGATGAAAGAGAACATGTTGGTGCATGCACAAAATCTAAAGTAAATAGACAAGAGAAACACTGAGAAAAAGATAGGACTAAGAACGTATATATCAAAATGTAACATAATTAAACAAGTACATATGGTACATGACACCAAAATTTTTGGAATATAGTCTTTGATTCTAACTCTGAAAAGACCGTCTAAATTTGATAGACTTTAATTAATTTATAGTTGATGCTTGAAGTCTAATTTGCTTATTGAATTTCTGAATAAACTCTTCCACCCTCTTATTGAGATCCTCATTTGACATCTTAGAAAACTCATTTTCTTCTTCTATTTTTGGTTCTATCTTCATAGACTCTAACCTTCGTACTGAGTTCCTCCTTTCATCAATCACAACATGCTTGGCTCTATTGTGTCTATAAGATTTACTTCTTCGGTAGATTGATCTTGTAGGAAATGTTGCTTTCTCTAATTCATGTTCCTTATGACCATCATCAACATCTACTTGCAATTGAAGTGTTGACTTCTTCTCATTTGCACTATCATCACTAGTACTAATTTTCTTTGGTTGATTTTGTACCACAATTTCCAAAACACGTTCGGGGACAATTGTTTCTTTTTCCTCTTGCAAGAGCTTAGCATCTAGCTCTTGGTTGGAATTAATAATACATTGCTTATCAACTTGTAATTCTTCATATGTTGGAATTGATGAGACATGGTTTCTTATTTCTTGACTATGTTTTACATACTCTTCATGGAGATCTTGTTTTTGTTTGGATGAAGAGAATGCTTCATAGTCAATAGCTATGATGAGGATTAAAGTGTTGGACATGATAAACCAAAATATGTTGTTGTTCAAGAGAGTATAAGGAGAAAGGTTGAAGATATAGAAGATACATATGTAGATGAAAAGGGAGAAAATAGAAGCAAAGAAAGATAAATTCTTTGCTTTATTAGGGCTACTATTATTTTTTAGTTTGTAGTCTTTGATACAATCTTCCTCTAGATATTGTGATTTGGCCATGCTAATTTAAGGCTAGAAGATTGAGATTGTATACTATAAAAGTATGAAATTGTATGAAGGTTGAGATTTGGTGGGAGTTGGAAATGAAATGAAATAGAGCTTATATATGTGCTTGGATTGATGATTATTATTATTTGATTGAGTATATATCAAATGATTGATACCCTACATTTACAAATATACCCTCTTTTCTCTCTCTTGTGGCAAGTTTTCCTTCTCTTATATAATTTGAATAATCATTCAATGAATTAAAAATGTGCCAGCTATATAACATGGTGAATAATTTAAACCCTGTGATGTGTTTGAGTTGAACATATCTTGTATTCAGCAGTATTTGTTGGAATTTTCCTATTGCTAGACCACAAAATCTACATGATATGTCACATACAAATATCTTAATTATTTGTGTTATGCAAATGAATGTGATAATTATAACTATATATAAATCACATTTCACAAGGAAGATAAATTATTGGAATGATTGGAGCATGATTGCAGGTTACCTTTAGGGTTTAGGTGTCTAGCTAGTTGTTTTTGCTACAATTGTGGCTAAGTGTCTTCTCAATTATTTTACATGATAGCTATGTAACCAGTAAAGATTATTATTATGTATGAAAATGAAAAGAGCAGAAAACAATGGGAAGGTCAAAATAAAATATCATAAATGTCACAATAAGTTGGTATTGTTCAATTGCGGAGCAAAGTGTCTGCAAAGTCTTCATTCAGCTCTAATGATTGTCATGCATTTGAATAAACAATTCAATTTAAAAATTCCTCAAACACATTCATGTGCCAACAAGGTGATCAAACCTAAATTTCTACACGGCAAGCCGAAAAGTTAATTTTATAAGCTATTGAGATTAAACTATAATTACAATTTCATGGGCTTTATCTTCTTAACATTAATAAAAAGCATGTATAAATTTTTTGGAAAGTCTGGGAGAGCACAAGAGCAAGAATAGAATGTAAGTAATTAGGAATATTAAGAGATTTTGAGAACAGTGGATTAAGTATTCTTATTTTGGCTTAAATTTGTACTTTTGGTTCCTATTTTTGCCAATTCTCTGCTCTTATATTTCTAATTATTTAAGTATATATTTTTTTAAAATTTTAAAAAGTTTTTCCACCATTGAATTTGAGGATTATTTTTATTAATGTTTCATGTTGAATAATAAAATCGCAAGTCACAAGGTGGTGTGTGATGAAAAATAAAAAATAAAAATTAAACATGGTTAAATATGTTATATATTTATACTCACATCTTCAAAAAAATTCAACTCTAAAATTTCATCCTAACTTGTTGTACGGACCAACTTTATTATATATCATTCATTCAACTCAATGTATATGTATATGATGTGAAACTAACTATTTACAGTTAAATTACAATGAATAATAAGGATACGACCATGATTTCTATCAAGCATGGACTTGGTTTTTTATTTTTTAAAACAGTACATAGTTGTATTCTTGTGAAAATGCTTCATAATATTTAGTAGTGCTCAAACTTCCCTTTTTTTCCTCCTTATTTAGCAGTTATCATTTGGAGCTAACATTAAAATGAAATATAATTTTCTACTATGAGAGTGATGAGTGAGCAAAGTTCTCTTAATTTAAGTTTTTGGATTAAACTTGCATGAATCTTATCGATACGTTTCCTACCATTGTGACCATTCCCTTATTGGCGTATCAATCTTATAGGTTATGAAGTCTTCATCATCTTCTCAACCAAGCTAATTCATGTTTGTTTTCTTCTTTCTCCTTTTATTTACTACTTTAATTCAAGAAATCATTTGATTAGATATTTTATCTCATATGAAATCACTACGTTTATATCACAAATTATTTTAATCCAAGTTTTTAATCCGTTGTTGCTTTCCAAACCAACAATGATACTTGTAATCCCTTATTTTCAAACACCAGAATTTCTTCTTACCTCTCTCTTTCAATCACATCATTCTCTTTATCTCTTTTTCCCTCAAAATGTATACACCTCTATAAGTGTCCGTCAAATATTTTCCTTTCCAAATTCCCTGTAACATAACTTGCGGAATTGTCTAGAGTTTATAGTTGTAAAAAACTAACATCTCATTAATATGATATTTTTCATAAGAGAATCTTTATAATTCATCCCGATCTAGTACCACGTATTAATTCATCATTGTACAAGGTCATTTCCATGCCAAAACATAAAGATTATATACTTCTTCATCAAGTCTCATTTACATCTTTGAATAACCGGACCAACCACTCACTTTGTGACATATGCAAAAATATTTTGTATTTGGATCATGTATTGTAGCAGATTTAGAGCTCTCTAAATTTAACGGTCTCTACAACTACAACACTATACTAGAGTCGTAAAGGATTCAAGTTCAAATATGTCATACATACTTTCAATAGTTTAACCCAATTCAACATTTATTCAACTTGATTTAACGAAACTACGGCTCAATAGAGATGAAATAAAGGAAAGATCTTGTCAAATTCCATTTCAACCGGTTGAATCGACTGATACATCAAATTTATAAAACATTCTACAACATTTTCAATTATACTTTCTTTTTTTTAACTTCAACAATTGTCTTCTTTTCTTTAAAATTCTAAAACTCAATCTTCATACTTTTATACAACAATTTCTCCTTTGTATCGAATTCTATTCTAAATCATTAGAATTCCTACACTTAAGACTTGAATTTTATATGTTCATTCTTAGAATCCATTTTTACCGTCTCAATTGGTATCAGAGCATTATCAATCGTTGGGATCAATACTTTAGGATTTAGGGTCAAACTAACACAAGTGATATTATTATGACGAAACATGTCTTTACTAGTTTTTGTAGATGAGTTGTATTCGGCGCGAGTTTGTCAAAATCATTATGAATTATGGCTTAGACAAATCCACCAAAATACAAAATACTATGTACTTGATCGAATTCACATGACTGAACCACACCAAAGAAAACACGTCCTAGATTACTCTGGGCAGGGGAGACCCAATGTCAATTTTCCCAATTAAATACCCCCTGTTCTCGAACTTTCACTAGCTTGTAGTTGTGGCTGAGCTGAATGATAAACAAGCGTGTGATTGAACCAAATGTATGAACATATGTGACTTTGATATTCTGAATAAAGACACTTGTATGATGTAAAAACACAAGTTTATGATTCATCTAAATAATCAAGAGATGTTTGACTAACGATGAATGATGTCTAGCAAGTTTTATGTACTTATCATTGTCCGGAGGATTATTGTTCAATCATGACATATAAAAACGGAAATCACATGACCAAACAAAAGCTAAGCAATCATTTACAAAAATTATGAGTAACTCTTCTTAATATTAATCTCGTCCAATTCAATTAATATAATTGTGTTTGTGGGTCCTTATTCAAGAACTCTTTTCATTTTTGTGACACTCAGCTTAACACATGTAACATTTTAAAGCCTTGAACATGGCACGCAAAAGACAAATCCATAACTTGTGCTGCCTACAATTTTTTTTGTTCATTTACTGCTTGCTTGGCAAACACCCTTAAATTTAATTAAGATTAAATCAATAGATATACTTATGCCAAATTCCAAGATGGTGACATTAGATTGTGCGGCACACATATCTTTAAAATATGTTCTCAAAATTGGAATTTGCATGAAATTAGCAGAATTTTGTTTCTTAATGGGTCTTTATCACTTTAATCAAATTAGTTGGTGTCTAATCTAATGTAACTTTTCCATGCTTAAAGATTTAGATACAAAGGTAAAAACAAAATAGATAAATTTGTCACATATAAAAGACATGGTATTAGAATTCTTAAAACTTTTTTCTTTTCATCCTAAACTCCTTTCACTTGAAGTAATTTTGTTCATAACATTATAGGATACTAGTGTAAGTATCTCTTTTAAATGAGATTTGAATATTAATTTGTCGTGTTATGAAAATTTAACTCATCTCGTTAAAATATGTATGTAAACTTCGACAAAAAAAAAGTATATGTAAAGAAGAGCGTCTTAGAAGTTAGAGATGGTGTTAATAACATGGTTCATGTTTGCTAGGTTCTTATCATAAAATTAAAAAAAAATTGATACTAGGTTCTTTATTTTAGTGGTCCTTAATTTTAAATGGTGAACTTGGTCATATTCACAATTTATTAATATAATCTCAACACTTTTTTATGAAATAATTACGACAATGTTAGGGAACAAGAATTCGTGGGATACAGCATTGGAAAGAGGGTTGTCATTTTGCGATTGGTTAATTATGTCTTCATTGCGTGATCAAATGACCTAAAGATTATGCATTAATTATTAAACCCTACTTAACAAGAATTTCTAGTCAGAGGAGGAACACACCAAGAACAGCCAAAAAGTAACAGCCAAAAATTAAAGAAGATGGATTTCATCTGTTTCATTGATGCTTACTCACATAGACACGGAGGCTGTAATCTTGGGTTTACCTAAAAGATTAGGATGAATTTATGTTCTAAGTTCATTAGCATATACATCATCTCGTTTAAGATTTTGACACACAAATTAAGAAATGAAATGAAATAATCATTAGACATAACACTTTTACTAAACTATCTTTACTTTATAAGAAAAAGACAAACTTAAAGTTGCATTGAAAATTGTGTGAGAGAAAAGTTAGAGTATTTATTGAGGATAAAGTTTGGAAAAAAAAAATTAAAGTTGTATTAGAAATGTAAAGTGACATTCATTTTAAAACAAGTTTTTTTACTAAATTGATACTCATTAAGAAACGGAAGGAGTATGCTACTATACTTTATTTGTAAAAGATTGCATATAAATTGATTTTTGTCTTCTTAAATAAAATTGCAGGATCATTCTTGACCCAAAAAAAGGTTGTAGGTTGATTGATATTGTAATTGTAAATATCAAAACAACCTTCTATGATTGAATTTAGTCAATAGATAATAGGGAGTTGTAAGCTTAATAGACACACCGCTATCTTGGTCAACCGTATTCAGGATCTTGTTAGTTTACATGGCAATATTGGTTTTAATAACACATGGCGCGAGTGAAATAAATGTGCCAATTGGTTGGTTAATTTTAGTTTAAGTTAAATATGTTTTTAGTCTCTACAAATCACAAGTTTTCAAGTTTATTCCCACTAAAATTTTAACGGTAATTTTAGTTCTCCATAATATTGTACTCCCTCCGTCCCTATATATAAGCATCTTTTGCCTCTAATAAAAGGGTGCTTATATATAGAGACGGAGGGAATGGTTTGTAAGAATAGTCTCTATTTTGAATTTTTTATACAAAAAATGACAAATTTTAATCCTCCAAAATAGTCCTATAAAATGTAAATAAGGATTAAAAGTGAATAAATTTTTTGTAGGGACTAAACTTAAAAGCTTGTAATTTTGTATGAACTAAAAACATATTTAACCCCTTTTAGTTTTAATCAGAGTTCGTATATTGTAAGAATTTTGGAATCTCCTCTTAGGGGAGCTCCAAAATCTGATTTTTGATGACATATCGCGTGCAGAGGAGTGTTATGGTAACTTTGTAGTTTGTTTTTTTCTTGGGCTTCGCCCTCTTTGATAAAAAAAAAAAATTCTACTTAGAATAATTTTGGAAATTAGTTATGTCTTGTGTGTTGTATGAAATGAAATTGTGCAATCTTCATACTTTTTTTTAATATGAGTTGGAAATTTATTAATAATGGTCCATATGAAATGAAATAGTCCACTTTTTATGAAATGTTGCACAAGCTAAAAAAACCACACAATCATGTGCCAGTGATAAGCTATCACCAAGAAACAACTGCGGAAACCAGAGAAATTGAACTAAACAAAGAAGATAAAATTAACTAATAAAATAAAAGTGATATCTTCATTGATTTTGGTTTTTTTAACAAGGTTTCAAAGACAATACATAGATAATAATTTAGTAACTTACTTAAATTGGTTTGATGACGTTGACTTTAAATTAAATTTAAATTTTAGACTGTACTCATCATTTTAAGGTATGTGGTTTAGCTTCCCTTCAATGTCAATTTTTGTGGACTGGTCATACAACATTTTCATATGCCCTTAAATGGGACTCCCACAAATAAATGATGGGATTAACCTTTGAAATTAATTGATCCTTGGCCGGATACCAAATTTACATAAAATAAAAATAAAAAAATCTAATGGGCCTAAAGGCTAAATGAAGTCCAATTAAACAAATTAAAATAAAACTCAATTAACAAAATAATTTCTACATAATATGCAAATTATGTATTTAAATAACCAAGTAATTGAGCTCAAGTAATTTATGAGCTCCATCAATAGACAAATTGTTTCGAAAAACCCGAGTTCAATTTTATTGTTGAACAATTCTAAACTTCGAATTATTAGGATATCCTTTCCCTAAAAACAGAAAGGCTAACACTAAAAATTATATTTTTATTGAAAAACAAAAATCAGATATTTAAAAGTCATCTATTTAATATAAAATGCATAAGTTCTAAAACAAATTTACTATTTTAAACTTTTTTTTTGAAGAAACTATTTTAAACTTTATAACATTTACAAGTTTACACATAGAAAAACTTAAATTATATGTTTAATCCTAATTAATTCCATGCTCTATTAGCTAACGTCGGACAATAACATCATACCAAGTTTATACATGAAATAAGTGCCACAAGTATAATTGGCACCACCATTTAAACAAACAACACCCCCCATTGATATAACAGAAGGCCTTTAAAACACCAAAATTGCCTCAAGATAACCACTAGCGTTATCCCTTTTGTCCTTTTAAAAAAAAAAAAATCCCTTTTGTCATGTTTTAAGATAAAGTAATTTTAAATTTCTTCTATACACATCTGCTCTATTAGTTTTTAAAATGTCCTGTAGAAAATTTTAGGCCAAATACCTCCATGGATCCTTTAAGTTTTACGTTTGTTTTACATAAGTCCTTTAAGTTTCTAAGGTTTCAGATATGTCATTTAAGTTTCGAGTTTGTTTCGGATAGGTCCTTTAAGTTTATAAGGTTTCATATAGGTCCTTTAAGTTTCGAGTTTGTTTCAGATAGGTCCTTTAACTTTGGCTTAATGGAGGTTGATAGAAAAGACATATCTGAAACAAACTCGAAACTTAAAGGACCTATCTGAAACCTTATAAACTTAAAGGACCTATCTGAAACAAACTTGAAACTTAAAGGACATATCTGAAACCTTAGAAACTTAAAGGATCTATCTAAAACAAACATGAAACTTAAAGGACCCGGAGAGGTATATTGCCAAAATTTCACTGGCCTCAATAAACATTGGTCCTTTACCGAATTGCAACACTCATTCAAAGTTTTTTTTTTTGGTTACATACTCATTCAAAGTTTAAGAACAAATGGATTAAATAATTTATAAACTAAAAAATGTCATTTTAATAGTTATGTGAATTAAACAAATGAACATATGTTTTTATAATTATTTTTACCAAAAAAATATGTTTTTATAATTATGTGATTTTTTTTTGCATAAAAATATCAAATTTCCGTATAAATTCATTATAATAAAATTTTTTGCAATGCCAAATAATAGATTCTAAATTATCTAATACAATCTATTTCCTATTTAAGTTAACAAAAAAAATAAAAGTTCTTGTACTTGCAAGGATTTGTGAAATCTGAACATCTATACTTCCATTCAGAATATTAATTAACAAAAATTAAAAAGTTGAAAAAACATGTACTGTAGAACATGTTGGCAATAGTTCACAAGAGTACACTGGCTAATGAGTAATGAGTAGAGTAAAGGCTATTTCAATTCAAATACTGAAAAAAGTTTTACATGAGTTGATAGATTGAACAGAGAAAGAATGTGTGTGTTGATTGATCAATACAGTCTTACAATGTCATGTCATATCAATTCCACATTTATTTGAATTAACCATTTAACTATTCTCGGTATTCTGGAACTGAAAATATGCATTGCCTCTTATAGCAACTATTTTTGTCCTTCACACTCTCTCACTCACACCCTTTTCCATGCAAACTTTCACAGTCATTATCACATTATCAATTTTTAGCAACTTAAAGGCAACAGTTTTGGTTTTTTCTTTGCAGCTTTCAAATGCTGACATTACAAAAAATGAGATGCTTAGAATTAACTTTACATTCTTCTCCTTTGCCATCACCACAATTTAAGAAAAGAAAGTGGATCTTACCCTTTTCAATTCTCTCCAAAAAAACAAATCTTTGCAAGTCCATTTTGCTATTTGTCTAAGATTAAGGTTGTAGTAGTCAAACATTGTCTCAAAAAAATGTCTTATTTCTTGTCTCATATCCTCTTTGTGTTCCTTTTGTTTACAAGCAATGTAATACAAGGTGATCAAGAAATGGTGATGGAAGAGAAGGAATTATTAGGATTGTTTGAAGTGATGGAAGCACTTTTAGATGAACCTGATTTTTCACAAACACATCCTCAACCATGTACTGATACAACATGGCCAGGAATTGAGTGTGAAGTTAGCATTATTGATGACAATGATACACAACAAATCTTTCATGTCACAAAGATTCACATTGGTCCTGATATATCACCTTGTAAACCATCTGCTTATTTGTCACAATCCCTTTTGAAACTAACTTTTTTGAAAACACTTTCACTTTTTAACTGTTTTGTTACTTCACATGTCACACTACCTAAGACTTTGTTTGGTCCTTTTTCTTCCTTAGAACACCTTGCTTTGCAATCTAACACAAAACTCCATGGAGAAATACCTTCAAGTTTGGGTTTGGTACCTAATCTTAGAGTCTTAAGCTTGTCACAAAACAGCTTATATGGAAGCATTCCAAAACAAATTGGAGGTTTGGCTTTTCTTGAACAACTTGATTTAAGTTATAATAATTTCATTGGTCAAATTCCCAATGAAATTGGAGGGTTGAAAAGTTTGACCATTTTGGACCTTAGTTGGAATAAATTTGATTCCAATCTACCTAACTCTATTGGACAACTTCAACTTCTACAAAAAATGGATTTGAGCTCAAACAAGCTTAGTGGAAAATTACCTCAAGAACTAGGCAATCTCAAGAGGTTAGTCTTACTTGATCTAAGTCATAATATTTTTAGTGGCCCAATTCCTGAAAATTTGCAAAGTTTGAAACTTTTAGAGTATTTAATCATTGATGACAACCCTATCAAAGCTATGATACCTCACTTTATAGGTAACCTATGGAATCTCAAATCTTTGAGCTTTTCAGGATGTGGATTAGTTGGTTCAATACCAAATTCTCTATCTTTGTTAAAGAATCTTTCAGCTCTATCCTTAGATAACAATAGTCTCATTGGAACAGTTCCAAAAAATCTAGCCTTGCTGCCAAACTTAGATCAGTTTAATATAAGTCACAATGAGTTGAATGGAGTTCTACATTTTCCAAATGAGTTTATTGAAAAGCTTGGTAAAAGGTTAGATGTGAGAGGAAACAATGAACTTTGTGTTGGAGATGATAAGACAAACAAGAATCTGTCTTTATACTTGGAAATTCAATCTTGTGTGGGGTTGAGACCTATAAATGACAAATCTTATGATGAAGATCCAGCAGGAATAAAGCCATCATGGATCAAAAGCAACATGAGTTCAAGTTCAACATATTTGGATCTGCAAGTCATCCTTTTTGCATTGGTTTTATGTTTTTTTTTTAGTTTCCTTGATTTGTGTTTGTGAAAACATGGAATGTATTTGCTTTACCCTTAATATCATAATTTTACCCTTAATCATATCTATATTTGGGTTCTGAAACTTTATCTCATTAAAGTGCTTTCATAGGCAATGTTTTTTTTCCTTTCATAGGTAATGTTATTCTTGGTGATTTGTGTCCATGACAAATATTGTAAAGTAAATATCAAGGGGTTATTGTAGTGTTGTATCAAACTATTGTTCATTTTATCAATATTAAAAATAATTTGTAGAATTCTAGCTTCTTCAGAAAAAAGATATTAGAATCATAAAATATTAACTTGGTTCCTTTCTTTGTATTTGTTATCAAATGCATCACTAATATTATTGGTTTAGTTTCAAGTCTATGCATCATAGTACCATTTCAAAGACAGTTTTGAATTTACCTAATATTATATTATTGTTCACATAAAATTCAATGCAATGGTAATGTACTAATGTTTGGTGGCAGATAATTAGTGGGTGTAATTAACAGTACTGTATTTTCATGCAACTGTGAAGGAAAAAGATTCACAATTTTTGGAGTTTTGCATTTGATTTTTGTTATTTTGGGGAAAGATGTGTCACAGCTCCCAAGTCATATCCCCGAGTGTTGTTGTCTGTAGCAGCCTTTGAGAAAGAACTGTCGGTTTCTGATACTAATTGAGCATGCTGCTGCTGCTAGCTGCTAGCTGCAACCACTCTTCGAAAAGATTAACTCTTTCGATACTTGTTTTGGTACAAAGGAGACACAGAGAATCTTTTGAGTAATTCCCAATTTTTACTAACAACTTGCAAAGTTTTAACACAGTAAAGAAGTTGTGTAAATTGGAGGGACCAAAGAATAAACAAGAAAAGTTGTATGGTCTGTTTCCTTCTACTTGTTCTCTTCTTTGCAGTGAATATGCAAAGTACCAGTACTCTACTTAAAATTGTTAGTGAGGATTATGTGTTTGTTTGGTTTAGCTCTTACAGTATAGTGAATATGCAAATTACTACTACTTAAAATTATGAGTTAGGATTTAAATGTTTGTTTTATTCTGCAGTGAAAAGACATGGTTTTGAATTGATGAATTCTGATTAAAAATGAATCCATTGTTATTTATGTTTAGATATATTCATGTAAAATTGATCGGTTGAACATGTATAAGCTAAGAAAATGATTTGTGGAGTCAAACTTTAAGATAGAATCAATTTTTGAAGCAAAATCAATTCTACTAACACCCTGTTCAACTAAATTTAATGGTTTTATTCTCATTGATCATGAATTGTTTCAAAACATCTTAATTTAATCTTGTTAGATGTGTACAATTCGTGTCTTAGCAAAAAAAAAAAGTTGATTTGGAACATTTATGAGTTTTGGAGACAGTGGCGAAGCCAAAAAAAAAAACTCGGGTGAGCCACTAAAATTAACCGTTGAAAAATTGTTTAAAGTCTCGTAAAATAGATTTATAATTGTATTATTTAAATTTTTTGGGTGGGCCACTACACCACTTTACGAGAATTTGGATCAGCCGAAATCTAAACCCAACACAAAATTGTATAAAATCTCGCAAAATAGATATATGATTGTTAATTTTTTCATTTTTCTGGATGGACCGTGGCCCACCCCGCCCATGAAGAGCTCTGCCACTGTTTGGTGATGTATGGTACAATATATCCACGCATGTTGGATACGGGACACGCCTTAACCTAAAAATGTCACAATGTGGATAATTGATATGAAATTGAGTGGCACTAATAAACTACACTATGTTGATACCTGGTTCTAGTTGTCCCCCAAGAATATTTTATTTTGACGGAAATCCAACCTAGTGTTTTGAAGAAATGAATTTGTAAACTTTGGAGATTGCATTGTACCTTATAAGTTTTATACATCTCTAACGGTGGAATAATGTTACCCATTTAACCTTTAGTTTTTGAGAAATGTTAACTTGTGTCCTCATGACACATGTTAAGAATGTTATTAATAGAAATTATGCATTAAAAATTGTGTTAATTTATTGTTAAAAAGATTTAATGTTAATTTTTTCATTAAATTCTTACAATTATTGGAATGAAATTAATGTTTAACATGTGCCCTAAGAGCACAAGTTAACATTACCCTTAGTTTTTTAATTTGGAAGGTAGTACTACTTAAATTTTAAATAAATTAAATTGATAAATTGAATATCATGTTATTAGTATTTCATCATTGTATTTTGAACCCACCTCCAGAAAGATGGAGACAAGTTTTTTGAAGCCAATGTCAGCATAATAAATGTTGGCAACAAGATGGAGACAAGTAACGTTATCAAGTACGAGGCAATAATAATCACAAGGGAAAAATTGCCAGAGATGACATATGACTACTGTGTATGCATCAGTGCTGAAAACCACTCTTCAATCCTAATCCATTCTCAATGATTTCTGTATTCTATTTTTCTCAACTTCCACTTTTATGTTCATTTTTATTCAAAATCTGAGTTCCCTTCATTTCCTTTTCATTAGTTAGTGCATCTTTTGTCTGTTTGGTTCTACTATGAACAAAATTTGACTTAACATTGGCAAATTCTAATTTTACTTTGCAGGAAGAAACTTAAACTTATCTTGGTTTAGTAGGTGACAAAATGATTTTAAAGTGAACTATTGTAATGAAATAAGATGAAATGCTGATTAGGAATAATGCAGTTTTTAGAAAAAAAATCCCTAAATGAGTTTCATTAAAAAATGAATCGTTTAAAAGACCTTGATTTCGATTTTTAAATGGAACAATTATTTGTTAGATTTTTTTTAAGAAGCTAAATTATTGGTTAGATTTTATTTTCTTTCTTGTTGAACTTCATATTACTTTTGGCTCATTTCTCCTTAGAATTAAAAAGTTAACACAAAAATTTCTTCGTTTAGATCCATTTTAATTTTATTTTCATATTCTCAGAAAAAACCTGTAAAATTTGCATTAGTTTTATTTGATTTTTAGAATTTTTTGTAGTATTTTAGATTTTTATGATTTTATTTGACAGTTTTTAGCATTTTCAACTTTGTTTTTTTGTTGTTTTTAAAACCAAAATTCAAAACTGCTGAAATGGAAGAGATTCTGATTGCTGATTATATATAAACATATTTCGAATTATGAAATCCGAGCTCAATTTGGATGTTTTCGAATTTTATAATCCAAAATCTCATTGGCATTTTTGTAAAAGTTATAGGGCGCGTGAGAAGTAGATAGGGTGGGGAAAGTAAATTCCCTCCAAAATTTGTCTGGTGGAATAGCCACGGTAGATTGTCCAGTTTGAAGGCCCATTGGATTAGCCCACATATCTTAACATTAAAAATGGATGATGGTTTCCTTTTACACTCCCTCAATATTTTATTTTATTTTTCTGGAAAAAATGTCTTTCAAGAGTTATATGTGTGTTAAAATAATAAAAACTAATCTTTTTAAAGTTATCTCTCGAATTTTTTAGGGGGCTAAAAATAACTGCTCAAAATGAATAGTTATGACTTATGATTCTTAAAATAAAAGAAATTATATTAGGATTTTCTTTTAAGGGAATCTCATAATATTTTTTATACAACTGGAGAGAAAAAAAACCAAAAAGCGGAAATAAAACTATTTAGAAAAGAAAGTCCCACTAGCATCAGCTAGTAGGAGTAGGTTGATTCTAACAGGGGGTGCTCGATAGACCAGAAGGACTCATGACTTCCAGAACCAATATTAGCTATATAATTTGCACACGCATTTCCCTCCCTTAGAGTATTGGCACTTCATTTCTTTTTAAAGTTATATTTTTTTCCTTCATAGTTAAACTTGTGATATTATATTTTTTATTTGAAATTTCAATTATATAATAATGTTTAATTAAGTTAGTTTGTTTTATCAAATCAATGTTTTTTCTCTTAAAATTTTATGTGCTAAGGTTAAAAATTAATTTCTCTAAAATATTCATACAATCTAATTAATGAAATGCATATTGCTGTAGTTCGTAGATGTCTAAGTAATTTGATGATGTATAAAAAATAATCAAATCTCAACCAAAATTATGGATTAAATATAAAAAAAATTGTTAATCAAGAAATTAGATTTATCACAAGTATGTTTGGATTTGAAAATCTCAAAAGAGTGACTATAGTAATTATAAACAAATTATAATTCATGACCTTTGATGGATCTATATTACAATGTGAGGATTTGAATATGGTTAAAACATATTTAAAGTATGTGTGAGGACAAATACCTTTAATATTTCAAACCCTAATTCATTCAAAAAAGAAAATGAAAATGTAAGAATAAAAAAGAAACCTTGCAAGGTTTAAAAAAGAAGAAAAAAACTGATTCAAATTAAATAGGCTATGCTAAAAAAATAAGGACGAATTTGATTTTGCTAGTGATGATATGGAGATGCTTCTTGGACCCTATTCTTTCTCTTCTGTAGAAACCTTTGCAAAGATCTTTTCATGGAAAGACCTGGTCCAGGGCTATACAATTGATGAGGAGATTGCACTATTGTTGGTGTTGATGGTTCTGACCCTATTGGTGCCATCACTTTTTCTTGCACCTTAATTCTATTTGCCAGCATTAAGATGGATTTGGCCTGCACGACATTCACATTATCCCATTAATATTTCTGATAATAAAGAGATTAATTATTCTTTCTTATCCGAAATAATTGACCTTATACTGCATAACACATGAAGAACATGCACAAAAAACATTGGTATATATGCACACATATTGTGTGCAGTTATATTAAAGTCAAATTAGTAACAAAGTCTATGAACTATAAAGTTTGAAAATTCTTGGAAACTTGCCGATTAGCTTGCTTTAAACAAAATCAAACAAACATGTCAAAGGTTGCTTCGCATCAAAGTCGAAAAATATTTCCACTCACACCAAACTTTTTTGTTAAGAAATGAACGCAAAACTATAAAACTACTTGGAGTAGTAGTAGTAAGTTTCACATTAAACTTGAAATATATTTCCAGATGTCATGGTCATACACCACCTATAGGAACCTACCACTTACTATCTCTTTCGTGGAGTATATCCTCAATTTTCTTTTTAAGGTTTCACCACCAACTTGTCGGCAACGACCATTTTATAAAAACGTTTACTATATTTCTGTCTTAGGTTAAGTACTATGCACGATCTCATTTGACTAATTAATGGCTTGAAATACTAAGTAATTGAATAATTTTCATATTACTAGTATTTTATTAATAGTATAAATTTAACAAATTCATCTGTTCAAATTTAGATCCTCCGCTTGTGTGAATTTCAATGGTTATTCATCATTTTATCTATCCATAAAAAAAATTAACAAATTCATATCAAGGGTTTTCCTCTTTTTCACAATAATAGAAAAATATTGTCTCTGACTCTCCGTGAATATAGCTCAATTGGTAGAGACATTGTGATATTAAAGAGCCGAGTTTGAACCTCGAATTCACTTAAGAGTCGTTAAGTTACTTAAAAAAAAATATTACTCACTTTGTTTCTATATACTTACCTTTTCAAAATTATTTTTTGTATATAATCTAATTTTTTTGTGGTGTCCAGAGTCCGAACCCCAGACTTCTACATATATTATGCATTATCCTTACCAACTGAGTTAAACTCACAGGGCAGATAATCTGATTAATAAGTAAATTTCAAATGTTTTTGTCAAAATCTATATTTCTAAACATCAAAATCTATATTTACTTATTTATTGCCTCATGAAAACTAAATTTATATAAGTATTTCTGTTGTTGTGAGGGTTTGACTTTGACTTTGGTTTCGGTTTTGATGGTTAGTTTAAATTGGTTTCGGTGATAGTCCTCAGTTGTTGTTGGTTTGTCGGATTTTATCTTTGATGTATGAGATGTATGAATTTTCTTTTCTGTATTCCACTAAATATGACACTATTTTTTGTTTTGGTCTTATTTAGAAACTTGGTCATTAATAATTTTTTACGTTTAAAGAATATATACGCGTATACTCCTCTCTCTCTCTCAATATGTGTATTGTAAAGAAGACATTATCATTCACTTTGCAATTATAATAGTGATTGATAGATCAATTCAATTTGATAAAAATATTATTCTATTTCGTTAGTTTATAATTTTTATCTATGTAAAATAGATATAATATGAGACTCATAATATGGGCAAAGGGAGTAAATTATTAAAATATCACTAAATGTTACTTATTTTGAAATAATTTGAAACGGATATTATTGCTGAAAGATTAAATCCATGTTAAAAAAATCTGAAACACAAAATTAATATAATAGATACTATATATTCGTTATTATTGAAAGAAATTAGAACGAAAAATTGTGAAGATCAAAGTGATAATGTTTGCATTTGGAAGAAAATAAATACTCAAACTAATTCTCTGACTCGTTGCCAAACTAAAACCATAACAATTAATTAAGCTGGGATTAGACCTTCTTATGATCCATAAATGAATATGATAACCTTCTTAATACATATAATATGAGGGTCTCTAACTAACGAATATATTGATATTAATTATCCATTGTATTTAGTTACTCATTTTGTGGTAGATATGAATCAAATCAGACACATATATAACTAAAAAGATGAAAATGATACTGTCGCATACATATATACAGTATCTTATCATGGAGAATCATATCATCTTCAAACATAGGCCACTCAAATCAAATGGTAACATAAAATAATATATATAAAGATGTATTTATTACCTGAAGCTCTGTGACATCAGTAACACACATCTTGCCATCGTAGAAAATGGTCAGTGGCTGTTGCTGATTTTGCATTGGAGTACTCTCATTACTATCTTCTTCTTCTACCCTTTATTGGACAAAATATCAAAAAACTAAGTCAATACCCAAATATAAAAAGAAAACAACAAATTAAATTGAAAAATGAAAAGGAAGTACAATCAAAGAAAACAAATTTTGCTTACATGGGGTGATTTTGGTGATTGCTAGAATTGTATGGAGGAAAAAGACATAATTCCAAGTTGCAATTCCTCCTCATCTTTTCTATATTTTCTAAAGAGATATTGAGATTTGAGAGAGAGATATGAAGCAAAAATGTGTTAAGGTATGTATATATAAATGGTGAAATGTAAATTTCGGCGTGGAAACGGCTGAGAGGGACAGACACCGAGGTTCAAGTTGAGCTGTCTTGTAGATTTGTACTGCTGTCTTACAATTAAGAATTATAACATGTGTTTTTAATTTGTTTTTTCAACATTGAAAAGGATAGATATTAGATCAAAGAATTAGATTATAGCATGTGTTCAACGTATTTTTTAAAATAATTTGTGTCACGTTTTCATGTGTTTACTTTCTGCACACGAAACCGTACACCGCAACTATGTCACTCCTTACTCGTGTCGGCACCACGGGATCATCTCTTTACAATTAATTGTTGTTTGGATTAATTGAAAGAACACAAATCACGTGAGATTTGGTTTACAATGGTTTGGGGCCCACATAGTCCAGTGACTCATTGGGGAAAATTGTTCTTCTCTCTCACCTATAAAATTGTTCATTTCCTTATATTTCCCAGTTAATTGTTGCTCATCATTTTATAATGGTAGTTAATTGTCGCTTACATTTTTAAAAGGTTTAATTACAAGCCCTCTAACTTTCTTAAAGTTGCAATTTTGGCCCCCTAAAAAAAAACTACAAAACAGCCCTCTAAGTTTTGCAATTGTAGCAGTTTTGGCCCCCAAGGCAAAAAAATAAATAAATAAATAACACGTGACACCTCACTTAGGGTGCCACGTCAGCATAGACCGAGTCAATATCAACCTTGGTGTCCAAAACTGCCACTTGTGCAAAACTTAGGGGGCTGTTTTGTAGTTTTTTTCTTAGGGGGCCAAAATCGCAACTTTGAGAAAGCTAGGGGGTTAAAACTGCAATTAAGCCTTTTTAAAATTGGTTGAACTAACATAAAAAATAATTGAATTGATTTTAAAAATTTCGACGATAGCTAATTGTCGTTGAAAAATGTCGAGCGGCACTTAACTGTCAATGACATCAAGGAGAAGAATAATTTTGGTAATTATGTTAGATGGTAGTTATGTGTGAGGTGTATTAGCAATTGTAGTATTGCATTGACCTTTGCTATTTTGGCCTTGTACCATGTAAAATTAGCTTGTATGAACGACGCAATGCCTTATGCCTTACTTACGAGTAATCAATCCAATTTTATACTGAAACTAGTTAAAAACCTGCATCGCACGGGTTGAAATTTAAATAAATACTAAATTATTAAAATTTGGAAAATGTATTTTGGTAATTAATTTATGTATCAAAAATAATGTGTTTTTGATAACTTATATGGATATATCAATCACTAAAATATAGTGATATACATGTTTTTTAGAGTTTCATGTGTATGTATCAAATTGATTATATTATTAAAAACATTTAATAGAATACAATAGTGTTTTAAAAAACTAAATTGATTCATTAATTGACAATATGATGTATATATTTCATACAAAAAAAAATTAAAGAATAAAAATGAAATCAGACATATATATATTCCCTAACTTGAAATTAGACATATATATTGCTTATAGAAATGCTAGAAGTGGCTATCTTGAAATAATGATCAATAACGTATACAATTTGTCAAAAAGTTTAGTCATGCATTAAGGTTCACTCATTACATGTTCAAATTCATTTACAAAATGATAATGATAACACTCATATAATCCACATTGAAAGTTATTAACTTACAAAAGGTCTCCAAAAAACCTAATCAATAGCACTAATTTTCCGCAAGAATTGAAAGAATCATTAGTTAGATCATATTAACAATCCAAAACATGATGTGATGTATAAAAAAAACATGGGTAAAGAAAAACCATAAAAAGAAATACCAAAAACAAATGTGACGAGAGAAATATCAAAGAGGAAAGTTAGTCACCAAAACTTCAAGAGATATCAATATGAACTATTTGTTAAAAAAAAACAACAATATGAACTATATACACATGGGAAAAAAATGAATCGATAAAATATTGTTGTAATTGAAAGAATATATATAGAGATGATGAAGGGGGGAGTGAGTTAGGTTTAGTGGGAAGTTATGATGTTGTGTGGGTTGTGTCCGTAGAGATTAATAGGTGGTTAGTGTGTTATGGATAATGTGATAGTGGAGAAAAAGGGATTTAATGGTTTGTTAAAAAGGGCGTTTGATATTGAATATCAATTAATAAAAACAAAATTAAATCAAGAAAATTGCTGGTGGCTTAGTGGTCAAATGTTGAAGCAAAATTAGCTCTTGAATTTGAGACTCACCCACAAGACTTGCACCGTCATGATTCTTTTAGAGACAATACATGTTTGGAAATGTCCCACCAAGAACTCCCTTTGTCGTAACTGAAACCATGTTTATTTGTTTCACCAGTATGTTTCAAGAACAACTTCTCATCTTCAATTTAAATGATTCCCATCTTCATAAAAGCATAAGCATTTGCAAAACTAATATGATACAGCTTGAGAAACCAAGTCTAGGAAACTACATGATAACAACATATTCCATCATAGATTTATAGTTCTTTACCAACCAATATATCTGAAACTCTATATGAAAGTTTAGAAAAAATAAATACTATGTACTATTCAACAATTATGAATATTGTGCGTATAAAAAGTGATAAGCCTTCTACCTAGCTTAACCTGCACCTTCTAAATTATATTCATACTTCATGCAATTTATGTGTGGTCTACTCTAGTGTAATAAGAAAGCACAGATAATAAAAAATTTGGATTCATGGTTACACCTTTTGCATGCCTTTGAACCAACCATTGTAAATTTCACATAAGCATCTTTAAATCTTTCATGTAAATAATTTCGTTGTAATAGGAATAGAATTCTCTTCATGGATCTAATCATGTCAGGACCATCTAAATCCTCTCCAATGCACATTCAAATGTCATATTGATTAAACATACTTATTGTCATGTAGATAAGACTTAAAGAAATCAACTATAAAACTAATATAACTTATACACTTTATCACATTTAAGTTAAGGGCAAATTTTAAAGACACGGCCACCAAAGGTAATATAACTAATGTATAATTAACAATGAATATAATTAAAAGACAACAATTAAAAGTAAGAAAAAAAAAACACCTTATAATAGGTAATAGTAAAACCCAATCACACAGTATATAGGACACAAAAACTTTGTTTGATCTTTGTTATGATGGAGAGGATATATTGTATGGTGAATTGTGTTTCCAGCGTTGCACGAAAACACAGTATATATGAATAAGTATGTCCAAATATATAAAGGGACATGGAAACTGAAACATACATAACAGTTCAACAAAATTAGCAGTGTTTCTCAAATGATAATAACAAAGGAAGAGTTTTGTTTTTACAATTAAGAAATGAGTAAAATATACTAAGGTACCGTTTGGCCAGATTTTTTTTCGGTCTAAAAGCTACTTTAAAACAAAGTTAAAATAAAACCCTTTAAGGAAAAAGTTAAAGTTGTTTGGTTTCTTTATTTTTTTTTAGTTCTAAAGTTATTTTTAAGTTAAAAGTTGTTTGGCAAAATATTGTACAAAACTTTGAATTTTTTTTTTTGTGGTGTCCGGGGTTCGAACCTGGGACCTTGCATATATTTATGCATTGTCTATATCAACTGAGCTAAGCTCACGAGGACAAAACTTTGAATTTATTATAAATTAACATAATAAATAAAAAATGTTTAAAATGCTATAAGCATTTTTGACTAGTCCCGCTGTCTATTATAAAATACCCAATTGTATTGAATCTATTATTATCAATGAAATGCTATAATCACGTTTCCTTAAAAAAAAAAAAAAAAAGACAACAACACAATAAACCTAAATTTTTAAACTAACTTAGGGATTGATCTTAAACATATGAACCGTATGATTGAGAATGCCTTCAAAAAACTTGAAATGAATTGTATCTTGAGCCTCTTATTCATTTTCAATGTACAAATACTCTCATCCTTGTCTGAGTTTTCTTGTAATTGATAGATAATTTTGGTAATCAATTTCATAAATGACTTTTACACATTTTTTGCCACATAAAACCAAGTATTGAAAACCATTGTTCAATAAAAAATCATCGAACTTTTTGGTCAAAATCTGCAAACAGACATACATAAGTATGATTGTCAAACATAGATATTCACTGCATATGAACAAAGTAATTAGAATATTTTTTTAGATACCAAACTAATTATGATCTTATTGTCATCACAAGTTCTCCCAAAGTAATGTCAAAATAAAATGTTTAACCAAATTGTATGCTCTTGCTATGGTATGAGTTACGATGCAAGAGTCCTGAATTGTCTTTATGATGAAAAAAATAAAGTAAAACCGACTTTGTCCTACGTAATTTGTGGTTATAAAAATTCATTTTTGCTTGTTAAAAAAAAGAAGAAAAGATTCTCTACTTAAATATAATTTAATATATTGGTGACAAATATTATTTTATCAATGTTCTCCTAAAAATAATATTTTATCAATGACAACTTGTCTCGTGAATTAGAGTGAATTTCATTAGTAGCAACTTATCTTGTTCATTTGAGTTTTTTAAAAAATTTAGGGTTAATTAAGTTTTTAGTCCCTATAAATATTCACAGTTTTGTTTTTAGTCCCTACAAAATAAAATCACACTTTTTAGTTCCTGTGACATTTTTCTTAAGCATTTGAGGGACCAAAAATGTTGATGGAAATTTTTCACATGGACTAAAAATGCTGATGGAAAAATTTTATAGGGACTAAATATGCTAATGAAATTTTTTATAGAGACTAAAAAATGTGATTTTATTTTGTAAAGACTAAAAACAAAATTGTGAATATTTATAGAGACTATAAATTTAATTAACCCAAAAATTATAAGCGATAACTTGTGTGTATTTCACCAAAGACAACTTGACTTATGTATCAGATTTAATTTTTAATTTTTTGAAACACATCTCCCTTTTTAATTTTATTCTCTCATTTGAGAAGCTCTCCTCTTCCAACAAACCCTAGCCGCCGGATTACTGTTGACGGGCTGCCTTTGGCCTGAATGTTGACCTATTCCTTATCATCTATGATTGAGATGAAATAGATTTATAAACTTCTGAAAAGAAATTAGGTAATTTATTGTTTTTGTTAAGTAGAGAGGCATGGAGCAGAGATTAGCTAATTGTTGGCGGTTGACAGTTAACGAAAAGAAATTCATTGAAACTGCTCTTCTAACAGAGCTTCGAGTGGATGGTCGAGGCCCCTTGGATTATCGCAAGTTGAACATTAAATTTGGGAAGGATGATGGGTCTGCTGAGATCCAATTGGGCGAGACACGTGTCATGAGTTTTGTTAGTGCTCAACTTGTTCATCCTTACAAAGATAGGCCCAATGAAGGTACACTATCCATCTTCACTGAATTCTCTCCCATGGCTGATCCTTCCTTTGAGCCTGGCCGTCCTGGACAATCTGCCGTTGAGTTAGGACGCATTATTGACCGCGGTTTACGTGAAAGCAGAGCCATTGACACTGAATCTCTCTGCATTCTTTCTGCCAAACTTGTCTGGGCCATTCGCATTGATATCCACATACTAGACAATGCTGGGTCAGTATCACCTTTGCTTCTCTTCTTCTCTTCTTTCTTTATCCACTACTAAGCCTAATTATTTTTATTATTATTATTGTTTTTATTTGTGAATAGAAATCTTGTTGATGCTGCAAATATTGCTGCATTGGCTTCTCTCAAGACATTCAGAAGGCCTGAATGCTCGTTGGGGGGAGAGGATGGTCAACAAGTTTTAGTGCATCCTCCTGAGGTTAGCTTCCTCAGTTTAACACTGTGTCCTTTCGTTCCTGTTTTCTATTTAGCTTCCGCAGCTGTCATCGATAATATGATATGTATTGCAGGTGCGCGAGCCACTCCCTTTGATTATACATCATCTTCCAGTTGCGGTCACCTTTGGATTTTTCAGTAATGAAAACCTTGTGGTACAGATCTCTCTCTCTAATCGTATATATTTGAGGTAATGGTCTTCTGATTTTATATGATGCTCTTTAGGTATTGGATCCGACATACCATGAAGAGGCTGTAATGACTGGACGCATGACTGCAACACTTAATGCAAATGGTGATGTGTGTGCAATTCAAAAGCCTGGGGGGCAGGGAGTCTTTCAACGGGTTATCATGCATTGCTTGAAACTTGCTCATGTTAAAGCTGGCGATATTACAGCAAAGATAAATGATGCAGTGAGTTCTCTTTTTTATGCCTAAAGATTATCCCATTTTGTGTTCGGTGTTAAGCTCTGCTTGTGCGAAATAATCAAACAAGTCTTCGTATTTTCTGCTTATAACTCTTCTGGTTGGTTTAACTATAATTACAGTATAGTATGAGTTGCCTTCTGTTTGCCTTTCATTGCAGTGAAGTGTGCTTTAATATCTTATTTTCTTTTTTCTAGATGCCGTTATGATAATTTTCATGCTTTTTGCGATCCATCTCAATTGCCATATCAGTTGCGTATGGATTATGGAATGTATATTGTTGGCTAATTTCTTGTTGCCTGAATGGATGTAGGTTGAAAAGCACAACAATGAAAGGGCACTACAGAAGATTAAAAGACATTCTTCCTCTGTTGCCGTGGATGTACGTGGAACCACTGCCACATTAGGGGGAAAACAAAATCAATCAGATGGTGATAAAGAAGGTAGTCATCTAGACCAGTCGAAGCTGAAAGGCGAGACAAATTTTATGGAATGCGATGCCACATCATCAGGACAAGTACAGAGTAGCAAGAAGGATGGAAGCTCAAAGAATTTTACCGGTGGCCCCTCAAGCTGGTAAGGTGTCAGTTTGCCAAGAACTAATAACTTCTGATTTTTTTTTGTTGAAATTTTTAGTCTAGTTGTTTCTGGTCCCTCTAAGATTGTTATTTATGGCCAATGGATTGATAACATGGAAACCTATATGGCATAAGCATGTTAATAATGTAACAATCATAGTAAGTCAACTGCTGAAATTAATAATTACTTTTATCTGTCATTTTGGTTCTTCCATTCTTGAGTTTTGTCTATGTTAAGGTAAAACGTATACTTGGTCTTTCACTTCTCAGGGATCCCTACTCAGAGTGTGTCAATTCGGATCTTCTAAAAGCTTCTCTAGCTTCTCGTGGTAATTGCTTCTCTTTCATCTTCATTATAATCTTTGGCTGTTATATTGTATTTGATTTAACATTTAAACTGGTTACTCTATTTAGTTGCACTTGGGATTATTTCCTAAATTCCGAAAATCGAAATCATTGCATTACTAAGGCCCCTCTCATTTGTTTAGATAAAATTGTTCAATTGGATGTTTTAGAATTATTTGCCACCCATTCTGTTTAGAAGATATTCACTCACACAAACAAAACTCTCACAAGCCCCATGTAAAACAATACTCCCTCCGTTCCCTTTTAGTTGTTATTTTAAGACTTTTTACATATACTAAGATGATCAATAATTTTTTTTAGTTTTGATAAAACTACTTTTCCTTTTCCTATAGTACCATTAGTCATTTATTATCCCATTCCATCAATTCTCTCTCTGTAATAACTAACTAAGGGTAATTTGAGAAAACAATAATTAATGATGCATTGAACTTTGAAAACGGTAAGTAAATTGAAACGATTGTTTTCTGCAAATGCGACAACGAAAAAGGAACAAAGGGAGTAATGTAGTAGATGAGATGTGAATCAACCATTACTTCTCACAGCCATAAATCTCAACCTGATTCATTATTCTACAAGGAGTGTGTGAGGTTTTCGTTTAAATAATCTGTTATCTTGTTGATTTCATTTCTGTGTTTGGTTGGACTTCATTTTTAGATTTCAGTATTTCATTATAATTTTTTAATTACAGATTGCTTCATATATTTCATAATCATTGGTGTATGTATTGCTTCATATAGTTTATAAACGAATTGATGTAGTGTAATGAGAAGATAGAAATACAAATTTTCACTGATTTGTACTATTGTAAAATGAGCAGGACAATCAACTCCTAGTAAACAAAAGGATTCAAGACAGGAGACTAAGCCAGAAGAACCAGCGCAGGAAATCAAGACAGTTTCTGCACCAATTGACACTGCTCTAACTGCTGGGCAGAGTAATGAAGGTAAGACTCTGAAGGATGCTGTCAAGCCCAAGAACAAGAGGAAGAAAAAAACATCTTCCAATAGTGGAAATTAAGTTATGAAATGTGCAGTCACATTGTTACCGACCATGTATCTTATCTTAGAAAATGCGATAGACTGGGAACAATGCTGTAATTCAATGGATAATGAAAGATAGTATATTTGTTTGTGCATTTAGGCATCCAAAATTTATTTTAACTAAAGGAAGGGAAGCTTTCACTAAATGTAACCCAGAAGGCGCAAAATGTCACTTTTGTTGTGAAGAGAAACTTAACCAAACATGCTTTGTCAATTTTGTGACCAAAAGTAATGATTAATCCTAAATTTGTTATTGAATTTTTTTTGTTCAGTGTTTTATTGGAGATTTGGTTGTGTAGGAAGAAGAAATCGATGAGAGAAAAATAGAATGGGACTTGTAAAAAAAAGTTATCTTTTGTAATAATAAGAAAGTGGAAAGAAAAAAAAGAAAAAATAGGAGGGACAATTAATTGCTCTTTAAGCTTCCAAATTTGCTCTCATGCACTCCAAAATTTACCCAAATACCTTCAACGACAATTGATTGTTGTTCGCTCCTGCTGTTGCAAATTTTATTTTATTTTGAACCCGTTGTCCATCCCCTGCAAATTTTTAGTCTTTCTTTGAGATTTACAAAGCACCAACCACAAAGCTTACTTACTGTTTAGATTAAAACATGGAAAAAAAATGGAGATGAGTGATTCCGGGTCACAGACATGACCCGAAATTACCCCTTTTCTGGTGAGTGAATAGATCAAACTTAGAGATAAAACATGACTCGAAATTAAGGTTGATAATTCAACTATCGTGTATCGTTTTGCCTATAATAATTGTCTTTTATAATAAGAAAATAGGAAAAAAAATAAAAAGGAGCAATGATCGACAGTTAAAAAATATAGCGAGTTTTTGTATAGCATGAAAGATTTATTATCTAGTACGTATAAAGGTGTAGCTGAGTTTTTTCCTTCTTTATTTCATATATTTTTTAAAAGGAGGGACAAGTCTCAGTCAAACCAAAACTGATAAAAATGTATCTGTTTAACCATTTTAATGCAGAGATCGAACAAGTTCTAAAAGAGAAAATGCATAGAACATGAAATTTCAGTTAAAATTGAGTACTCTGATCATAAGTATAAATATTTGAAAAATGATTTCTTAACCTCATGTAAAATGTGGTGACTTTTATACCTGCTCTGCTATTTTTCAACAATCTTAGAACATTTAGAATTTCATTAACATACACTATTATTACAAGAACATTGAAATTTCTTACACATTTCGATCCACATTTCACTATGTCGACATATCTCATGTTAAGTGAAGCTAGTCAATAGTAAAATACAAACCAGAATACAAAATCAACCTACATGGTTACCATCATTACCAGTTTGGGAATGTTTGTTATATAAGCTCGTGTAAACAAATGCTTGATATTTTTTACGACCATGGCCATTTAGCGTCGACCCACCTAAACCACCGGTCTCTAGGACTTGCTTCATCAGCTAAACAATCCTGGCTGCTTCCTCTTTGTGGACTGAATCCACAGCACTGCAGTTTTCTATCTCGTATTAAAGCTTCGCCCCTGTACGTGGGAATGGCATATCTAGGGTGTTGTATAAATTGCACATTTTTCCACCACAATTTTATAGCCTGGAGGATGAATGAACATAATGTGTTGAGTAAATGTCAAAAACAAAATCAATTGAAAACATAAAGTAATTCCTGAACAGATTGATATTGTTCCAAAGGCAACATGTCCATTTAAATAAAGGCGGTAAAGTTAGGATGCACTTTTCAATTCAAATGCAAAAATGGCTTGATTACGCTTAAATGCAATTTTAGTTCTCTATTTTGTCTCATACGATTTTGGTCCCATATTTTTAGATCCACGAATTTGGTCATTCGGTTTTCAAAATGTCTGACATTTTCCTCCCATATGCATTTGGGTTGATTTTTGATGATTTGGCAGGTGAGATCATCGTGTGACAACTAAGATGACGACATGAAAATTAGTTATTAAGTGAGAATCCATATAAACAATGTTTTATATGAAATTTTGTTGTTTTTGTGATATAGATTAATGTATTTTTGTGAATTAGAAATTAGATGTTAACAATTCACCTAATTAGTATTATGTCACAGACTGAATTGTCATGTAAACATCTTACTTGTTACATCATCAAAATTCAACTTGAAAATGTACAAGTGGGTGAAAAGTTAGCTAGTTTGAAAATTGAGGGACCAAAATCGTGGAACCAAAGATGCATTTTAAGTCAAATGTCTACACACCAAAGTGCTGTTCTGGTATCTCCCAATCTTAAGCAAAAAAATATTAACTTCTCATGGAAGGAAATAATGGTGTCACACCCCGAAGTGAGATTTTAAATAGCTTGCCAAAGAAAATTCATCATAACATAACATAAATTGCAGTAAATACTTAATCATTTAAAAATTGAAGCTTACATGCCAGTATATCCATACAGCAACCTTATGAGGCATCAACCAAAAGAAAACTGCATGATCCAATGCTGATGTCGAGCACAACTTTTTGGCTTTCAGACTAGCAGTAAAATAGTTTCCAAACTCAGGGTGATGAACTGAAATTGATATGCTAAGATTTTCTCCAGGATCACTTGCTTTGATATTCCAACTCCCAAGCATATCCTGTCATAGTTCAGGTTCAGGGAGATATGATCACCAAAAAATGCAAAAAAGCTATTTTTATTAATTGTCATTTTTATATATTAATTTAAGTTAACTATGTAGGCTAAGCATCTAATGCCAATGAACCATGATATGTATGTGTTGATTATCGTTGATTCAGTTTCCTCAGTTTGAATCATATTAAACAATGACCAAAAGAAGAGGAAAACAAAATATATGGACCGAGCGAAACTGAGGAAGTAACTGTTGTTTTTCTCAAAACGTAGATAAAATTAAAGAGCAAATAGTAATTTGAATGAAAGTGTCCTAACATCTGCATAGAAATGGTATAATTTACATACCATAAAAGGACTGACATGCAAAGATTTGGCTACTAGATCAGAATGCGGATTGAAAATAAAGGTTACTCTTTCAGCCCATGGTGTATTTGTTACCTGAAACAAACAAAAAACATTGTCACCAGTCTTCACAATACTCTACTTACTACTTACTGATAATATTAACAGAAACGAAGAAAGAAAAACAGTCCTAAATTATCAAATATCTGAATTCAAATTACATATCCCACATAAAAGTGAAAAACACCACAAACTGTTTTTCACTCAACCAAGAGAATCCTAGAAAGAAAAATAAACTGATAAAATGGAGTCGAACAGGGTTTATGATAGAAGACCTAGAAAAACTATAAGAGAAACTATTTGGAAAGATTTAGAGATCAATGAGTTGGACCCAAATAAGGTTTATGATAGAACATTATGGTGTAATTTGATCCATGTAGCCAATCTAATTTAGTGGGATAAAGCTTGGTTATTGTTGTTGTTAGGTTATCATGTTATGGGTCCAATGTTCCTACCACCGTATACTGGTGACTAATCTCCGTCAAAGAACATGTTTTGCATACAAGATGAGTTCTCCTCTCCCTACCACACAAGACGGGTTCTCCCCCTCCCAATCGAACTTTCTCCATACGCAAGAGTCAAAGATCAAACCCCTGACCACCGGCTTAAGTGGCTAAAGTCCCTTATCACTTGAACAAATCCATTGTTGGTGATCTTTTTCAAAATTTCTAACTAAATTTATTAACTATATTTCTTCATCAAAATACCACTAATTAATTATCTCTCCTAAAAGATAAATTTGAAAAAGCAATATTAGTCAAATGCTCCCACAATATTAGCGACAAAGTAGTACTATAATTGGTTTGAGCAAGTGAAGCACTAATTATATGTGAAAATTGAAAAGGTAAACTAAGAAAATAGAGCTTAATTAGCACATACCTCAGCAATGCACTTCTTCAAACGTGTATCAGAGTCTTCAACATCATAGCAATAATACACACTCAATGGATTCTGTTCATATCCCACACTAGCTGGAATTGTCAACAGCAAACTACAAAATTGGGTTAAACAAATGAATCAAAAAATTCAAAAACACAAAATTTCACCTACATTTAAATTGAAAACTAAAAATCAAATTTTGCATGGTTCTAAGGGAAAAACACTTGAGAAAAAGTAAAGAATAAAGAAAAACACTTACATGGGTCCATTGGTATCGGTAACTTGACGAGCTTCATCAGGAGAAAGATGATTGGGTGGCGCGTGAGGTGCACGGTCGAGATCAATAAGCGCGTAGCGAACATTGTATTGAAAGGAATGGTGAACCGGGTGGCGGCGCTGATGGTAGACGGTACCTTCGTAGAGAGATATGGGTTCAGCTTCGTCATTGGAAGAGGAAGAAGCGGCGCGTGAGGATACTAAACGCCGCAGTAGCGCGTGAAAAGGAAGGATAAGGGAGAGAATAAGAGTGGTGAAGGAAATGGAGACTATGGAGGATAGAAGATAAATTAATTCCATTACTATTTTTGGTGAGAATTAAAAAAGTTTTTTCCTTGTAGGTGGTTTAATTTTGGTCACTTCAAGTTCAAGTTACTACTTTTCAAGTACTCTATTTGATTTGAGTGAAGCTATGTAAGCACCCATATAAAATGTGGAGACTTTTATACCTTGTTTATTTTCAACTATCTTCAAACATTTAGAGTTTAATTGTCTTGGTAATACCATGCATGTAATCTATTTAAAATAATTACAAATCTAAAGTGAAAGGGAAATTTTTGGATAATCATCATTTTCATTGACATAGGAGATTGAAGAACTCAATTGGTTTAAGCGAAAGAAAAATAAGTCAGAAGTTATGATTTAAACTCAGACAACTAACAAACTAACTACAAACATTTTACATTAAAATAAAATAGATTTCATTAACTTAATGTGTGTCATATGAGGTACCAACAATACTATACATCATCTTTTGGAGTTGCATTTTCATCTTCAACCTTTGAATCTCTAAGCCCCTCTCTCTTTCATTCAATGCTGAAATGTTGAAATAGTTAAATATGGTGCCAGATTTTTGTGTCAAAATTACATCTCTCAAGCTTTTATTCAATATACCTCATACGTCCCATATTAGGTTACTTTTGTTTATCTAACATTTAAGCATTCATTTTGCTTGTGTAAAACACTACTTTCGTTTTCAGTCATTGAAAAATTAATTCTTCTCCTAACTTTTTTTTGAAAAACTCTTCTTCTCCTAACTTGGTCCACACTTTATGCGACGCTTAGAGATAAATAAAGGAGAATCACAATGATGTGTTTAAACCAAAAGAAACATTTTATGATCAAAGAAATGATATTTGAACATCTATTTTATGATAATTTTTGTAACAATTTTTTCTCTCATACTCACATTATTTTTTATTTTATCTCTTTATTGCTTTGACTTTCGTGCAAATACATATTTTTTCTTTGTAAATTATGGTTGTCACATAAGTTGTCAACCAAATAATTGTTTAAATAACACTCCTCTGTTTAAGTGTGGTCTTGACAATTTTTATTATTAATAAATATCTTTTTATAGTTTAATTAAAAAATATATATCTCTGTTCCCGTGAGCATAGCTCACTTGGCAGGGACATGCATTGTTATATGCACGGGCCGGGGTTCAAACCCTAGACACCCACTTATTCACCTTAAAAAGCTAATTATAAAATACTAGATTTAACACCCGTGCAACGCACGGGGAGGAATTATATTAGAAATTTCACAAATATAAAATTTTATACTTAGAACTTTATACATATCTTAATATAAGTGGAGTTTTTTTTAAGAAATATAAAT
>Ga0315914_1001479_pt1 | contig 35183 bp, 26 predicted proteins | sample MpolenodulesMG_FD_203920 | JGI IMG/M metagenome (GOLD analysis project Ga0315914, IMG submission 203920) | Medicago polymorpha root nodule microbial communities from Los Angeles, California, United States - elongated nodules | ecosystem: Host-associated > Plants > Roots > Nodule | place: USA...
TGTCTCGCACTATTAAACGATCCAAGAGTCGTTCCTATCATTCAATCGATGATTTCTCAATCTCTTGAATGATAGAAAAGCATTAAGTTCAGATACAAAGAGTGGTTATCTAAACATCAATTCCATATCTAGAATTTATGTTTGGATAGAAAATTATTCTAAACCTAGATTCAAAAGTATTTTTCAATCACAATTAAATCAAACATGAACAATAAAGTGCAAGAATAATCTTCATATCAAATGAAATACTAGAACCATACATTTATAGATCAATTGATTATATGATTAGCTAAGATCAAGTACCTCTAATCCCAACAATGGAGATTTAGCTACTCATTTTCATGGAAGCCTTGCAAGAATGAATTGAAATGGAAAGATTCATTACAACTTTGTGATTTCTCACCAAATGTGGAAGAATCCAACTTTTATCACTCTCACTCTATGAAGACCAAGCCCTATCTCTCTCTCTCTCTAAGTATCTATCTGTATTTCTTTTCAATGAAAATCTAATCTCCTTTCAAGAAATGATCAAGGGCTATTTATAAGCTTTCCCATCTGCATCAACTCGCCTCGCGAGTTACTCTGCTCGCCATGGCGAGTTGAGGTTTCTTCCCCAGTGGGTTTATGCCACGTCATCATGGGGAGTTTTAGCCGCCCTTGCTCGCCTCCCAAGTAACTTCACTCGCCATGGCGAGTAAACCTGTGCTTCTGCCTATTTTTTCCTTTGCTAACTCGCCATGGCGAGTAGGGTGCGATCTGATGGCGAGCAAATGTGCCTCTCTGCCTATTTTTTTCTTTGATAACTCGCCACTGCGAGTTGGGTGCGAGTTGAGGGCGAGCAAATGTGTCTTTCTGCCTATTTTTGGCCTTTTGCAATTTGTTTCTTGTTTTCCATCTTTGCTCAGTGCCTTGAGTAACTTTCCTGCAAAATTAGGTAAAGTAAGATAGATAAAGCGTAAAAGGATCAAAATCAATTATCTCTCGGCTTTTTCCTTAATAACTTGCAAAACAAGTAGCAAAAGTGCCATAAATCTTCATTAGAATTACTACTTCCTGGCACTTATCAATCGCGGGAGGTGTTGGACAACCCTACGATGGATGATGTCACTGTGACTCTTTCTGATGATGTGGAACACAATCGTCCGAGCCCACGGGAGCTGGAGGAGAGTCCCAAGGGTTCCTACGAGCATGTACCACATAAATCCACTGATGAGCACAATGAGGTGCAAGAAGTGTCTGATGACACGGTTCAGGATTAGACATATGATGTTGTTGAGCATGTTGATGGTTCTTCTGGGTCACGCCCTGTGTCACCGGTTGTTGTTGCTGAGAAGACTCTTGCAGCTATTGAGCACACGTCAAATCCAAAGGAGCAAGAGGTTGTCGTTTTACAACAACAACATGTCCATCCTAGTAAGAACATTCAGCACGGCCTTGATTTATGGAACAGAGTTCGTGAGTATGATGCACGGTGTGCTAATGAAGACTTCATGCCGGTACTTACAAGGAAGCAGAAGCAAAAACTTAAATTGCAACAAGTATTGCCAAAACAGCCTTCTAAAACCCCTGCTCGGGGTGACAAGCACACTCATGCTCAATGAATTTCCTCCATTGGAATGTTAGAGGTTGCTTCCAAGGGTCATGGCGTTTTACGGACAAGCTTGCTAGCATGGGTCATTTAGTGCAGGGTTCGGTTTGGCTGTTTGCTCCCCCTAATGAGTTGAAAGTTGATCTCTTTAGGGATGGATGTGGTGTTCCCAACTACAGATTTCCATAGTCTGTTTTGCTGGGTGTTTTTTGTTGTTTTCTTCTTCTCTTGTTTTCTGTTCTTTTTCTTTGGTGGGTTTTGGCCCGCCTTTGTATTTATTTTTTTCTTTTTTTTTTAATAAATTTTTAGAGTTTGGTAGCATAGGATGGAGGTCTCTCAGGGTGCCAACCTAGTTGGGATGTCGATGATGCCTCTTGATGCCTGTCCTCTCTCCTTGCTCATCAAAAAAAATACACTATATTTTCAAACAACAATTGAGGGTCAATTTACGTTATTTTGTTTTTTCTTCTAAATATTAATTAAAGTGTTAGATATATTTTTCTGTCTCTATAAATATTCTAACTTTTCGTTTTAGTTCCCTTAAAAAATTTCTTTAACTTTTGGTTCGCCAAAAGTTTTACGTCGCCACTTTTGGTGGGTCTAAAAGTCAAAGGAAATTATAAGGAGTTTGAAACTAATAGTTGAAATAATTATATAGATCAAAAACATATTTAACCTTTAATTAAATAACACTTTAATAATTTCTTGTAAAAAAAAACACTTTAATAATTTGTTTAATTATATCCTTTTGTTTTGGCTGGCTGGAGAATAATCTTTTGATGTTTAAATCATGCGACATTAATCTTGCATCACAAGGAAGAAAGAATCATAGGATCTCTATTTACAGTTTGTTTTGAGGAAACGTTCAATAATTGAATAATATAATGATTAGCAAGGACAAGCAATTTACATTTTGCTGCAATGTTTCTTGTAATTCACTGGATAGTTTTTTCCTTAAAAATGTGAAGCAAGGCAAAAAAAGGGTTGAATTCAGATTGCATTGAATATTACTAGCCTTTTCAAACAATTTTTAGAGTACATAGTTTATGTAGTTTGTTTTAATAAAAAAGTGGAGTCATATATTTCTAGCGGTAGGTTATACAAAATAAAACCCTTTAAAATTTAGTAGCTATAATTCTGTAGGTCATATTTCTCAAAATGGACTAAAATAAATGTACTTATAAATTTGGTTTTTATACTAGAGTCAAAGTTGCTATGTAGAATTATTTGGACCTTTTTCTTAAGAAATCTAGAGACCGTGAATTCTTAAGAGGTAACAAGCGAAGGTTTTCTTCCTTAAAAAAAAGAGTGAATCTTTTCTTAAACAATCATGACTCTTCATATATAATTGTTGAATGAAACTATTTTTTTTTACAAGAGTATGGTCCAAACCTGAGAGAGGGATAACACTAGGGACCAATTTGGAAGTCTTTTCCATACACAACTACAAATAAAACCATCTAACCAACCTAAGTTAAACACCGAATCCATCAAGTCTTCTTGATTTAATTCATCTTTCTCCAAAGAAATTGGTTTCTTTCCATTTTCATCAACCAGTCTTGTGTAGTCTTGTCTCATCAGAGGAATGCATTTGATTAGCATTTGTCGTTGGTGTATCGAACAACTGATGTGGAATCTCCATGGGTGATCGAAGTGGAAGTAGAGGATATTTGTGAATTAATGAATATGAATGAAGTTGAGATTCAGAAGATTGAAAATCTAAACATTCCATGGCCATAGTGGTTCCACCCCTGAAATTGATAAATGTGATCATGTAAATATAACATAATTAAAATGATAATTTGTTTTGCTTGTAAACACTAATGGCATTAAAACTATTACCTGCTACTTAATGTTGGGGAAGTGTTATTATTCCTTATAGAAGCACATGAGTTTGAAAGTTGTTCAAAGTTGCTTCCATGTATGTCGGATTTGTGTACTTGTGAGACATGATCTTGATGTTGGTTGCTCAAACCATCCAGACAAGTTTCTCCATTAATGTCATTCCATTCGACATCATAAAGTGACAAACTAGCTTTTGCACGTTTCTTTGTTCTTATATTCTGGTAGTTATCTATCTCATTTCCTCTTCTTCCAGGCAACTAACACAAATCAAACAAATACAAAGTAAGTAAACTATAAATTGGAATAATTGATGTCATGCTTTTTAAAAGCTCTCGTTCACTTTAAATGAGAATTGTTTGACTAGACAATATAAAATAAGTATACATGTGAAACAACATATACAAAAAACATGTAAAAAACTGTGACACACACAAGTGGTATAAATTAAAACTTTGATATCCTAAGCACAATTGTTCACATGGTCAAAAGTTTGATATCTGATAGACAATTATTTATGTAAAAAAACTTGCAAGAATATACAAACCTCTTGAGCAATTTTAAACCATTCGGAGTTGCACCCTTGATATTGTGGCACATCAGATTCCGTCGCGACCATCATAAAAGGAGTTCCACCCCTGAAATTTACATATTAAAATTGCATTTATTTATTTTTTTTGCATATAAACAATAATGGTATATATTGAATCTGCTTACCTGTTAGTTAATGTTTGAGAAGTATTATTCCTTATAGAAGCAATGGACACATTATTGCATAGCATATATGATACACCAGGGTGAGGAATTGAGGCATGGCTTGAGTTTGGAACTTGTTCAAATTTGTTTCCATTTATCTCATTCAAAGCTGAAGGATCTTTTCTGCTGAAAATATCTGTTTTGGATTTCACTTCAAATATGTTGGATTTGTCAACTTGTGAGACATCAGCTTGCTCCTGGTTGCTCAAAGTACTTTCTCCATTGGCATTCAATGGTTTTATGATTTGATCGTAGAGTGGCAAACCAAGTTTTGTGCGTTTCCTTGTTCTTATATTCCAGAAGTTCTTTATCTCATTATCAGTTCTTCCAGGCAACTAACACAAATAAAACAAATACAAATATGAGACAATATATATACAAACACATGCATGTAAACTATATTATATTGGAATAATTGATGTCATATTCATACTTTGACATCTTAAATGAGAATTGTTGACTAGAAAATATATAATCCAAAATAACAGTGTGTGGCTGGTATATTCATACTTTGACATCTTAAGCACATATTGAAATAGATTTGGAAAAATCAATAAACCAATTAAATAAACCTCACATGAAAATACATTAGTTTACAGTTTAAAAGACTAATTCTAATAGAATCATAGTAGCATACACATCAAGGGTTAACTTGCAAACATTTCAAGAAATAAAGGATTTGAATGGGAATGAAAAAAGATAAAGGAATAAACTGTTACAAATCAATAAGATAAAGGGCTCCTGGAGTAAATTTGCGGACATATTTTTATCTCTAGTCCACTAGACCACCTTTCTTGGTACAAATCCTTAAAACTCAAAAAAAAAAAAAAAAAAAAAAACTAATTCAATCCCTATATATGCTAGCACCGTTATTTATTTTAAAGGAAAAAAAATATCACGGATCCCTATATATGCAATTTGATAGCTAGTTTCACCAAAAACAAAGAAATATGACAGGACTAATTTGATAGCTAGAAGCATAAGGACGTACGGTATAACATATAACCATAATAGTACAATGCTTAAACCGCATAATATATGATAAGGCAATTGATATATACATGCTATTGCATATTAATGATTATAATAGACAAATATTTCGAGTAAATTTTTTTACAAAGAATATACAAACCTCTTGAACCATTAGAGACCATTTGGATCCGATCTTTGCATGAAGTTCAACGATTTTCTGTTCTTCTTCTTTAGTAATTGAACCCTTTTTTAAATTAGGATGTAAGTGATTAAGCCATCTTAGACGACAACTTTTACCACATCGAAAAAGTTCGGTTTTCTCTTTTACCGCATCCCAATTGCCCTCTCCATAATTTCTCACATATTCTTTTAATAGTGCATCCTCGTGTAACGACCATGCACCTTTTTTCAACCTTATTGTATCGATGTCATTGTTTGACATGATTGTTTATCGAATGATGGAAGGATTTTTATTTTAAGGAATCGAAGGATGGAGGATATGGAAAGATGAATACTTCGATTTAATAAAAAGCACACCTTAACTCAAAGTGGAAAGTGTTGGTATTCATAAAAAGCGCACCTTAACTCAAAGTGAAAACTGGAAAGTGTTAGTATTTATAAAAAACGGAAAATTAGATTAATTTGTTTTGATTCAAAAAAGATTGTTTTGACTAAAATCTATGTTTATCTAATCTTTTACCAATGTTACTATTTTATTTCAGTTACTTCCTTGTGGGCTGTGGTAGTGTGTCTCGGTTCCTTCACAATTTTTTTTTTATTCTTTTTAAATTCTTCTTTCCTATTATTTTATAACTAGTAACAAACCGTACACGTATTAGTAACAATACAACTAGTAACAAACATGTATCAAGCATCGAAGCATGGGTTATACGTCAAACGTATTTGAAATGTTATTTACACTGGCGAAAAGATGGACACGTGAAAATTATTGCACTAACGATTGAAAATTATTAACAAGTATTTTTCTTATATAAAATTTTGATTTGAATTAAAACTAAAAATATAAACGTTAGTTGCTTTAAAGTTATAACAAATCAAACTAATCATGATTATTTATCATATGACACCAACAATATAACAAAAAAAATATAATCTAAATTCTTTTTTTTAATGACACCAACAACGATCTTTATTATAGAAAAAGTTGTTTAAGGGTATAATTGGGATGAAGAAAAAGTAAGTATAAATATGTTCACCTAGTTTGTTTCACTTTTTAAAAGATAAAGGAAAAAAAAACATATATTCTTATCTATTTGTTACATGTGTTATTTGTATTGAAAATTGAGGACATTTTTGAAGAAAAAAAATCCAACCCAAAAGAGTTAAAAGGGATTGTTTTCTTTATATATAGTATAGATTTATTTATTAATTTTTTAAACTAAATATTGAAACAATTGTCATTTTCATTGGAGTGCCTAAAAGCAAATTCATGAGAGTGATTCTATTGCATCAAATAGAACCAAGGTGAGATAAAAGCACTTGATGTTAAAAAAAATGATTTTAACACTAAATAATTTAAAGATTAGTTTTAAAATATTTTATTAAAAAAAAATCAAATTTCTGTTTTTTTATCGAAATAAAAATCACTTTTTTAAAAAATAATTTACTTTGTTTGGATACAACTAAAATAAAAGGAATTTTTCATTATAAATTATCTTAATCTTTTGATACTTGTTTTCTCCCACCAAACATATACAATACTCTTTATTCTTTAAAGTAAATATTGATAAAAAAAAAATTTACATTGTAACAAATGGATACAATACTTTTTAAAGTAATATTTTTAAAAAAAGTGATTTTATTTCTCATAGGACCCGTTTGTTAAGGATTAAAATACATGTGATTTTCACATTTCATAATTTGAAGATTATTTATTTTACTGATTTTATAAAATAAAATGAGAATATATTTTGTGTTTGTTTATCATAATAAAAAATCAATTTAAAAAATAAGGATTTCATTTGTTTGGATACAACTATATAAAATGGAATTTTTTGTTACAAAATTACCTTAATTTTTTGACCAGTTGTTTTCTTTGATGGTCAACCTTGCACCAAGACAAACCAACCTGACACCCAGATAAACCGTGCTTCTTTGCAACACGTTGTCATCCCTATTGACCATCCATACAATCCCTGAATTTCCAAAGTAGCCTCTTTTTATGAAAGGCCAACGATGAAACACATTGTTGTAGAAGGAAAAGGAGGAGAGAGTGTGAGATGATGGTGTGAGAAATAGTGAAGGTTTGGAGGCTATTTATAGGGGAAATGGTTGCATAGAGTGTAACTACACTTTATGTTGAGTCAAAAACACGTGTTTCAAATGGGTTTTATCAGCCATTAATGCTGGTAAAAACCTTTGAAAACTATGTGGTGCAGACCACCGTCCAAAAAGACTAACTTTGTTCGGATTATATAATCTGAAATTCTACCCTTGGTTTTCGGATTATATAATCCGAAATAAATCGATATTGGGTGAAAATGAGAGAAACTTCATACTTTATGTAGGGTGAGGGAATTTTCAGATTATATAATCCGATAATATTCAGGACAAGATTTTTTTTGTGGTCCACATTGCACCAACAACTTCTGTGGTCCAGGACGCCCAAAAACCTCTATAAAGAGGTGTCCCAGTTTTCATAAGCAGTAAACCACACAAAAAAACCATGGAAAAATCTATCTTTGATTCGAACACCAAACTAGCAGTTGTTTACTACAACGGGGGGAAACCACCCCATCTGTTCAGAATTTGCATTGTTGTCACCCTCTCCGAGTTGAAGGGTCAGCTGGATCAAATTAATCGTCAACTCAACTACAGAGACACACGGAGGGTGGACAATGTTGAGTATTGACGTCCATCAACCGACTCAGTCAAGAGTGTGCGGTTCAGCCGGGTTAAGCTTATGAACGACGACGGCGTGAGAACCATCTTGATCTTTGGTCAGTACAGTACTAGAGGTCCGATCGAGTTGGATGCTTCGTTGGTCAGATCTGTTGAACAAATTCAGAAAAGCTTGATGCGGCCCAAGAACTACGAAGAGATCAGGGCACTCTTGAACGCACCACACGAAGACATTAATTTAGATGATCCGTGATCTGCTATGTTTTATTTTATTATTTGTTTTATGTTGTTTTTATTACGTGTTTTATGTTGTCGAATTATGTTTTATCTATGGTTAGTTATATGTTGTTGAATTAAGTACTTTTATTATGTTTTAAATAATATATATATATGTTGATCATCATGCCGGCAAAAACTCTCCCTTTAACCTTACGCTATAGATGAGAATTTTTAAAAATAGATAGATATATTCTGAAAATTTTCATCATGTTTTACTTTACACTAAAGATGTTCATTTAAACACATAGATTGAATTAAAATTTGTTCTTCGACAGGTTCGGATTATATAATCCGATTTTTTTTAGAGAAGTTCAAATTATATAACCCGAAAACTCTTAGTTTTTTTTGGACGGTGGCGTTTTACCAAAGGTTTGGACTGTTTGCGGTGTGTTTAATGAGTTTTTGGACAGTTGAACGGTGAAAATGTGTCATTTGACTGTGGTTATGATATAGGACTTATTTTAGGCTATATATAGACTTCCATCTTCAACAAATTCCTTCGTTCTTCACTTCACCACTTTTTTTACTTTTTCTTAATCATTTTTTAGTTTTTTAGAAGTGTTTATGGTGTCATGGTCATTACTAACTGTTGATATAATCCCTGCAATTGCTTTGCAGCTTATGCGAGGATTATACGACGTTCAGTAGAGACCTTTGACATCAAATACAACAATGAAATCACAGTTTGTATTATTTTGGATTATATATTCCAAAAAAAGGAAACAAACTGGTTCGGATTATATAATCCAAACCATAATCCGAACCAGGGGTATTTTGGACTTTTTGCAGGGTGTGTGAGAATAGCAAAGAGTGGGAAAATAGATAGCCTAATTTTTGTGACGAGTCAAATAATTAGAATGGAGTAAGATTATATTTTTATAGTCATTAAATTTCATAATTAGATAATAGATACATAAGTTTCATAATTAGAGATTAGATAATTTTGGTTCATTTATTTTCTGTTGTTTAGCAGGTAAAACCCAAGAATGCTTCTCTTTGTTTTCTTTAATAGACTAATATTAGGTCTCTTTCGGCCCTCTTTTGTACCAAAAAAAAAAAAATATTAGGTCTCTTTGATTCTTTATTATTTTCTTATTTTGCCACCTAATTTCTTCTTTGGAGATGATTAATATTATCTAAAAAGTTAAGATATGCAAATTCATGTTATTTTTATGAGCCCAAATTCATATGTGTCTTTACAATTTTCTCTCACATGTATTTTTGACAAAAATAAGCTTTTTAGTTTATTGAAGAGTGCTTTCATATACTCCTCTGATGCCTTCACATAATGGTTAACAATAAAAAAATATGAACATCCTATTATGCACATAAAGAAAAAGAGTGGGAATGGAATTTATCTCTTGCCTTTGTTAATTGTTAGCTACTGATCACAAGACAGTCAGCTAATAACTCAAGTACATGTCTTTTCCTTCTATCCAATTAATTCACTCTCATAGCCTCTTATTCACAAATATTAAGCATGTGCATCCAAGTCTATAAAAGCAATAGCATCACATCAAGTTGAGCTTATTCAATAATCAGTTGAAACTAATTTAAATACAAAACCTTCCAAACCGTTTATTAGCCAATATTTGAAATGCAAAAGAAACACAAGTTGAAATGGTAACTTCCTTAAATCTATAAAACAATACACTTATGCATACGTAGGGTTGAGCAAGGAATGAGTTTGTATGGGTTATAACCAACCCTAACATTGTCCTAAATTCTGATCAGGTCACTATGAATGCCTAAACCCGAAGAAAAAAGAAACTTATAATCTATGGATCAATATAAATAGTTTTTTTTTTTATGTCAAGAAAGAGGATAGATATCAAGAAGAAGCAACGACATTCTAATATAAATAGGGTTGGCACCCCGATGGACCTTGATCCAATGCCAACAATTCTCAATAAATTTTATCCCAATATAAATAGGGTTTATTTAACACGAAACTGTATTGACATGAAATATATGTAAAATATTTTTAGTGACTTTGTTACTGCTGGAAAAAAAAAACATTTTTTTACCTAGTAGGGTGAATAAACATTTTGCATGTTTACATATAACAAATACAACTTTACTTATACATTTGTAATTCAATTAAAAAGAATATCACAACCGCAAAGTGCGGGTCTAAATCTAGGGAATGTTGTATCTCTTTCCAAATCCAAAAGAAGCTTAGGGTTAACATTGTAGTTCCAATCAATATCGTCAATGTATATGTCTCTAGGGATATTTGTTTACACCTAAAAATAATCATTCTGTTATTCGATCTCGAACTAATTAAATTAATTATTAGGTGAGGAAGCCTCCAAGAAGGTGGAAGGATAGGCAATACTAGAGCGACCGTGCATGGAAAATTTATTCTTTCTCGATGCTACTAACTAGAAACATGGGTTGCAAGAGCCTCAAACTGAGTGAAAACATAGTTGTACTGGACAATGATGCAAAAAACACATGTTCTATTTTTTTTTCACCGCTGAATGCTTTGAGGAATGAGGGAGGAGACACGATCTCCATGGATCTTAGCATTAAGAACTCTATCAATGGACCACGCCATGAATGACGAGACTGAAGCCGAACCTGGGGCACCACGATCCCACTAGCAAAAGGGAGTAATCACGTAGAACCCTATGAAATTAGCCGAACAGAGAATCAACACTATAGGTCAAGTCGTTTGGCTAGTAGGCAATAATTTCAATATAAATACCCAATTCATGTACTGTAATTAAAATATCCAATAAATCAAACAAGCTATTCTTGCATTTTTATCCATTTATTTTCTACTTTTATCTTTATTTTTTATGCATTTTTTTAGTGTAACTCAACAATTGTACCTAACACTCTACTAGTTAGGGAATTCATAAGGGGCAAAGTTCCTTTTTTTTTGTGTCAATCACTTGAAGCAAAGAGAATTATAGTTGATGAAACAAGGTCGCGAACCTCGACTGATTTCACGCTTCCATGAACACATAGTAACTTGGACGGTTTAAAACTTCATTAATACTCCATTCGTCTTAAAATAATTGTCTCTTCAACATTTTTTTCCCCGTCTCAAAATAATTGTCATTTTAGAATATCAATACAACATTTATTATTTCAATTTTGTAACAAAAAAGCTATAACAAACGGGCTCAAAGAGTAGCTTTTCAAAAATAGATTTTTTTTTAGAGAGAAAATGAATGTCAAAAAATTGAATTAATTTTGTAACAAAAAATTCATTTTATATAGTTGTATCCAAACAAACTAAATTATTATTTTTTAAAAAATGAAGATACTAGATGTTATGTGTTCTATATATTAGTTTTTAAGTAGTTTAGTGGTTAGAAATTCATCTTTAAGATGAATAAGCAGGATGTCATGGGTTCAATTCCATCCTCTACATATATTATACAATGACTCTGTTAACTGATCTAAATTCACGAGGACACATCCCGTATATTATTCTCCTCTTATAGTTCATTTTATCCTCATTTACATATTCAATGAATAAAGTATAGAGCAATAATACGATGTCCAGCCAACCTCCAAGTTGTTTTGAGAAAAATAATTAACAAGCTTTTTATTAATTTCATGATACACTCATAAAACACATGTTACAAAAAGTAGTCGCTAAATAAATTCATACCCTTATCAATTCATTATATTAAATCAACTTGCACGCAAAAATAAAAATAAAAAATATTGAATTTTCTCTCTTTATAACCATCAAACAGAACATGCTTTTCATAGAGTTCTAAATTGGGAAATAAAAAAGGCCATTTTACTAATTGTCCCAAACTGGGAGTAGTAAAGAGTAGAAAAAATATCATTATTCTTTACCTTTTAAAGATTTTATGAATCATATACATACGGTAGAGAAGATACAAATTTATACATGCACTGATTGGTACTATAGTACTACTATTTGCATCTAAAGTGTATACTGAAAAAACTGTCTTTGTAGCTGTTTTCCTAGATAAAAGGGAACTGAAGAAAGAAGAAACCAGAACCAAACAAACAACATTATTGAATTATTAATGTTGGATATTCATTCTTCTACACCTTAATTTGCTTTCTACAACTTTCATCTTGTTTTGTCTGATTTTGGTTCTGTTATTGTTCCTTCTTCATCTCAAACCGACAGCTACAAGGTCTTGCAAAGTTCTCAACTTTTCAAGAGCTACTAAGGTATGAAAATGGCGTTTAAACGTGTGCTAGCTTGCATAGGGGTTTTGAGATATTTTTCTGGGTTTTTCTATGCACAATCTCTTATTTTATTCTGTAGCTAAACTTGGGTTGGATACTTTTTTTTATTTATAAAAATGACATGAAAGATCAAATCTAAGAAAAAGTAAGGCAAAAAGAAATGTTAATTTTTCTTTGGGTGGGGGGTCCCAATTTAATTACCAATTAAGAATGAGTTTGAGTTTGTTAAATTCCTTGATCCGGGGCTTTTCAAAATTTGGAAAGTAACTCAGTCATTTGTTTTTCTAAGTCTGGCCATGTTTGTGTAAATAGCTTAATTGGGCGTTTATAGCATAAGTATGTATCATATATGTGTATGTATAACTTATTACTACAAAAAATAAATAAAGTCAAGATATTTTCATATAAGTTTAAATTATAAGATGTTTTCATAAACTATCCTTGAGGGTTTATGGAAATAAGCTGAAAACATCTTATGAACATATAATAAGATGTTTCTTGAAGCTCTCTAAAACAGTTTCACAAGTGTTTGTGTCAGTAGATAAACTCGAGTAAGTCAATCCAAATAAATAGACTCTAACCATGAGCCACCATGTTGATTTTAAGGCAATGGTTGTAGTTGTAGGTAATAGGATAACAAAACTTGTGTGATTTCTTCAATATTTATTACCAAAGAAAAATGAAAAATAAATTCTTAAAGATCAAACGTTTCCTTCATCGGACTGTATGAAGAATTTCTTAGTTTCTTACCTGTGGACTGTGGTATCATGTTTAACTGTTGTACTTTTTCATTGTTCAGATTCTGTACCATATATTCATTAGAGTAGAAGCACAAGATAGTTTAGAGAGAGTTGATGGGTCATTTTTCATCCATGTTCAATGGATTCGCAAAGTCATTGAAAATGAAGAAAGGAAGCACTAAATGTAGTGGGAGAGAAGCTGCTGAAGCATTGGCAAAAGAAGCAAAAAGAAATCGCTCCTTTATCAATAGCTCTGGCATCGTTAATGTTGAAGGTTCAAACAACTTTGCCTCAGTTTTCTCCAAAAGAGGCAAGAAAGGAGTTAACCAAGATTGCTGCATAGTGTGGGATGTATGTTCAAATATTCAATGTTAATTATTATCTTTTTAAGGTCTGTTTGGATTGACTTATTTGAGTTAATCTTTTAGCATAAGCCCTTCTAAGATTATTTGGGAGAGCTTATGGAAACAACTTATAACATGTTCATAACTTCATAAGTTATTTTCACCTTATTTTCGTAAGCTTTCCAAGATAGTTTATGAAAATAGATAACATATATTAACTGATTTGGATTGACTTATTTTAGCTTACCTACTGCATAAGCACTTGGGAGATTGTTTAGAAGAGCATTTGAAAACATCTCAAGACATATTCATAAGTAGTTTTCAGCTTATTTTCATAAGCTCTCCAGGAAACTGTTGTATTTTTTTTTATCTTTTGTTATAAAAAGTAAAAACAACTTATATATAAATACTTGTATGATAAATGTCTGTCCTATAAGCGCTTAATTAAGTTGTTTATCTAAACTAGCCCATTTATACATAACCACTTATACATAATGAGAAAACCATTAGACAGTATTCTTTCATTAATAGTAATTAGATTGATTGTAATTTTTTATGAGTGAATTTGGTGATGTTGATTATAGGAATTTGGATGCCAAGAGGACATGATCTTCTGTGGGATTTTTGATGGACATGGACCTTGGGGTCACTATGTGTCAAGAACAGTAAGAGAGTCAATGCCATCAGCTTTGTTATGCAACTGGCAGGAGACACTTTCTCAAACTTCAATTGATCCAGAAATTGATTTAAAGACAGGGAAAAAACAACAGTTTGATATATGGAAGCATTCTTACTTGAAGACATGTGCTTCGATCGATCGAGAACTAGAGCAGAATCGCAAGATTGATTCGTTTTTCAGTGGAACGACGGCAGTGTCAATTGTTAGACAGGTAAAACATAAAAGGAAAATTATAGAATTCAGTAACTCAATCTGTGAAATCTGACGATTTAGTTTCATACTTTTTTGTAACTAATGCATTATATGCACAAGTCAAAAATATTAATCTTCGGTCTTTATCTTAATTTTCATCTTCAAGTTAGTCCTTTTTTTTAATTTGCTTTGCTTCAATTTAGTCTTACATGCTCCAAAATCATGATTCTGTAATGAACAGGGTGAACTCATTGTGATTGCAAATGTTGGAGATTCTCGTGCTGTTTTAGCTACAACATCAGATGATGGAAATTTGGTTCCGATTCAGCTAACAATAGATTTCAAGCCCAATTTACCTCGTTAGTCTTGTTCACTATTTTCTATATAATTCTGTTCATGTGTAACTCTAATGCAACATCTTAGAATCTCATTGTTTTCTGTATCCTGATATGATGTTTGTAGAGGAAGCAGAGAGAATACTTGACTGCCAAGGGCGAGTATTCTGCCTAGACGATGAGCCTGGGGTGCACCGCGTGTGGTTGCCAGACGAGGAGTCTCCGGGACTAGCCATGTCAAGAGCTTTTGGTGACTATTGCATGAAAGACTATGGTCTTATTTCAGTGCCTGAGGTAACACAAAGGAATATTACAAGCAAAGACCAGTTTGTTGTGCTAGCCAGTGATGGGGTATAGTGTTGTCCTTTGAAATAGTAAAAATAGGGAATCAAACTTGCAATTCGAAATAGTTAGTAATAATATCAAAAGATTAAGTTGCTGAATTTTTATATGTAATTGGTTTTTACATGTGTTATATAGGTTTGGGATGTGATCTCTAATCAAGAAGCAGTGGATATTGTGTCTTCAACAAAAGACAGAACAAGTTCATCTAAACGTTTGGTGGAGTGTGCAATGCATGCATGGAAATGCAAGAGACGAGGTATTGCTATGGATGATATTTCAGCCATATGTCTATTCTTTCATTCCTAGCCTTTGCACTAAAATATATAATCATGTAAAATTGGCAAGTCATTTGTTGTTTGGTTTGATCAATGCAATGTAAAATGGTCTCTTAAAATGTGATGTAAAATGGTCAAATTAAGGTTGATTCATTTGTTCAAAAAAAAAAGTTGATTCATTAGAAGGTGATGTGTCTTTGTCTTTGTTTTTTTGTTGACCTAATCAATCATGGTTACTCGTGTTTTTTTAATTGCTACCGACTCCTACCAACCTACTATGTGTTCTAATGAGAGGTGCCTAATTCCACCGTTTTATGATTCCCACTTGTATTGATGGTCAAAAGGGGGAATTCGTTCACTATTTTTAAGATTCTCACGTTTTGTTTTATAAAATTATGGTCAAAAAGGGAATTGATAGGTCAATTATTCCTCGGTTAGTTTGATTTCAATGTAATCCTTTGATCAGTATTGTAAATAAAATTTTATTTTTTTAGATTTATTGAATATGGTACATATCTAGTTTACAATATAGACTAAATACATGAATTATTCAATAAATTTAAAAAGTGAAACTTTGCTTATAATAGTGATCTATGATATTAGATTAAATTGGAATTCAACTTGTTGAATTAAGATTGATTCAACATACTTTTTATTTTACTACTTTCTTCTTCGTTTTATAATGAGTGACACGGTTGTAAAAAAAAATTATCCAAAAAAATGGTCGTTTTTATTTTTCTATGCAATATTAATTATTATTTTTTTCGACTGGATTTTCTGATTAATAATAGGCTAAATTAATCCAATGGTCCCTCAATTAATTATCAGTTTTCATTTTGGTCCCATAAGTATTAAAATCATCATTTTAGTCTCCCAACGTTTGCTCTGTTATTCAAAAATGTCCTTGATTGTTAACTTTAACTTCAAATGTCTATGGTGGACCAACTTTAAGAGTGGCCACCATAGACCCTATTAATTTTTTAAATTTAAATCGTTTGACCATTTTTCTTTAAAAAGGACCAATGGATTACACATGTCTATTTTATTTTTATCTTACGATGAGCCAACAATTTATTTTAGGGTTAAAAAAATTCTGGAAAAATTTTAAAAAAATGAGAAAAATTTAAAATAATGAAAATAATTCTGGAAAAATTAAAAAAAATGAAAAAAGTTTTGGAAAATAAAAAAAAAATGCATATTTTCTTTTGAAATTTAAAATTTCATTTTTTCATTTTTTATACAAAAAATAAAAATATTGGAAAATATTTTTCATAATTAAAAAATAAAACATTAGATAATATTTTTTGAATTTAAAAAAAGAGTTAGATAATATTTTTACTGAATTGAAAATTCTGAATCTATTTTTCCTGAATTTTTTTTAAAATAAAAATTTGAAATTATTTTTCTGGAGTTTGGATGATATTTTTTGAAAGCTTAAAAAAATAGATAATCTTTTTCTAGAATTTCAATAGAAAAAATTCAGATTTTTTTTCGAAAATTTTATTCAAAAAATTAAAAAAAAATCAAAAATTTAAAATTAGGAAAAAAAAAATCATGAAGAATAGAATTAAGAGTTTGTTATTAACAGTATAACATGACTTATATATCAGTGTCAACCAATATCAATATCCATTGTATCTTGTAATTCATCTAGATTATATTTTCGAATAAAATAAAAATTTTGAAATTAATTTTCAAAATAAAAAAAAAAGATAATATTATATTTTCGAATTTTTTTTATAATTTTAATTTAATTCGGATTTTTTTGAAAATTTGGATATATATTAACTTTTTTTCATTTTTTTAAATTTTCCAGAATTTTTTTATTTTTCATTTTTTAAAATTTTTCCACAATTTTTTTCAGTATCATTCATTTTTCCAGAAAGAGACAAAATGATGGAAAGTGAAAAAAATAGGTGCTGACGATTCACATTAAATACAATGGACATGCAATCAAATGGTTAAAATCAAGGGTTAAATATGTTTTTGGTCCCTGTAAAATTGAGAACTTCTAAGTTTAGTCCTTACTTAATTTTAATAGGTTTTTTAGTCCCTACAGAAAAAAAATTACTTCTAATTTTAGTCCCTGTTACAACAAAGTTTGTTTAATTTTCCTTAAACTCTTAAATTTTTTAAATAATTTTTTGAGAGAAGTTTAGAACACTATGAAAGGTTCGTTAACTAAAATTTAGAATTTTTTAACATGAAACGAATTAAATATGAATTTTTTTAAAACGGCAAAAGTTGAAGATAAAATTAACAAAATCTGGACGTAGAAATCAAATTTTACGACAATTTTTTGCAAAGGAACTTTTAGTAATGTTTTTAACATGTCTGCAAAAAATTGTTCAAAAACTCAAGAGTTTAAGCATAAATTAAACAAATTTGAATTGAGGAGGGATTAATACTGAGTGCAAAATTTATTTTAGCGACTAAAAGAACTATTAAAATTAAGTAAGGACTAAACTTAAAAGGTTCCAATTTTATAGGGAGCAAAAACATATTTAACCCTAAAATCAAATCAAAAATTTTAGACATTAAAATACTAACGAAGTGGATCAATCTTAATAACGGAGCAAAAGTTGAGAGACCAAAATGATGATTTTAAGACTTATGGCACCAAAATGAAAAGTGGAAATTAATTGAGGGACCATTGGATTAATTTAGCCATAATAATATTACATTATTACTTGCATATTTTCAATTCAATATATTTTATTGTGCATCGGATATTGGATACGAAAAATTAAACATAACACATTTTTCTCTCTAGAAAATTAAATAAACACATTTTTTCTCTCTATTTTAGTTATACAATTTTCTCAATATGTATAAAATGCTCAAATGGACCACTTATCATAGAACAAAGGGAATATTTATTTTTTATATTGATTTATTTAACTATCGTCCAACTAATTGAACACTCAAACATCTTTGATGATTTAATCTATAGATCTATCTATTTTTAAAACATAAAACGTAGGGTAAATACCCTCCTAAAAAAAGGTAGTATAAATCACGGGGACAAGTATCAAATCATCTAAAACTTTTTTCTCCCTCTCAAATAAGGGAAATTTAGAGTTAGGACTCCGTCGGATTATGATTGTGTTAGTCAAATTTAAGAATTTGATCCCTAAAAAAAATTAAAAATTTGAAATACCCTTAAAACCTTTGAGCCTCAATTAGACATAAAAACATAAATTTCAGACATCCAAGTTTTATGACAAGGTTACGCCTAAATTCGACCAATTCTTACATCAAAGTTTTGAGTGCACCAACATTATAATGAGAAATGATATTTAAACAATTTTTTTATAACAATTTTTTTTAATATTCACTTTGCATTTTTATATTATTTTCTCTATTGCTTTAATTTTTGTGTCGTATCTATATTTTTTTTTTTCATAAAAAAATATTGTTGGAATAATATTTTTCAATTAAGAATGATAAAAATGCTCACACCCCCCTAAATTCCAAAGGATTAATGTCTTGACAGGTCGCAAATGTTAGCATCTTTATGCAGATATTTTTCAAAATGGCAAAGTGCAAATGTTTTGCATCATTGATCATTGATAGAAGGAAAGGTTGTCGTTTGTATAGGTCCACAAAACGTGTGTCGTTTTTCTCCAGTAGAGCACTAGGCAAGAACAATTTACCTACTTTTTAGGGAGTGTTGTTTTTCTGACATTCAAAATGTTCTAGGAACATAAGTAAAAGATCCAAAAATCTTAGTTAACTACCTTTAGAGATATTTTAGTAATTTACATATGTTGTTAAGAACTTTTTGATGTCATAAAGGTAATTGTCCTTTTTAGTTTACAAGTTTGTTTGAAATGTGTTTGATAAACATGTTTAGTTTATTCACTTTTTACCACCTCTTAAATTAAAAATACTTTGGAATTTTCTTCTTTGACGAATTCAAACTATTAGCAATGAAGTTCAAATACATAACACGAGCGTGATGTGTCCAAAGTTGGTTCATATTTTCACCAAGGCCTTAGGCGACCATTTTTATTTACTTTTGGAAATTTTACTCCATAGAAAGGTCTCACATCATTATTGTTGTTGTTGTCGTCATGCTAACCGGTGTTCTCGAGACATTCGTTAAGGATATAAAAAAAAAGTTATGATCAAAAAAGAAAACTTTTTTAACTTTTTATAGATTGATTATACAATTTTGAATACAGTAACTACTATATAATTTCTATTTCATAACTACTATATAATTTTCTTTTTTAGTATTCTTAACCGGTGTCCGGAAACACCGGTTAGCATTTTCTATTGGTGAAAATAAGGCCTCATATTATACTATTTTGAAAATTCAAATTAATAAAATTGTATTTAAAATCAATACTGTCTTAACAAAGATTGAATAATTTGACTTTGTCATCAATTTAAAATTAAAACTAAACATAATTGATTACATTAGTTTTTTAAATGATTTTGTTTCAACAGACTTATGTAGGAATATTTAAAATATATATATATTATGGACCTTAAAAGGGCACATTTTTATATTTGCATTAGGCTTCTTAATATTTTGGGTCAACTATGAACGTGTCTAAAAGAAAGTTATATGAAAATAAAAAGGTAAGAATAATTTATTTATGGGTCTTGTTTACATATGTTTAAGTTCTTTTTCTAACTCTTTAGAGTTGTGTTCGATGTATCACCACAACTTAGATCACTCAAGTCCACTATAAAACTAATATTCAAATTGATATCAAGCGATCTAATGTTTTATTTTTACCATGGCTGAACTACAATATAAATCGACGGCTTCATTAATCAAATCTAAAAAGAGAAATGTACCATTTCTTCAATTTGGTTCAGCAGAGAATTAGAGAAGAGAGAGACAGACGTGGGACCTACTGCTTTTTGGAGTCTTCGCATATCTGGAGAGAAAGAGGGGAGAAAGCTAACTTATGTTGTCATATTCCACAATTACCCTTTTCTTTTTCCTCTTTCATACTTGTTTAGTTTTTGTTTATTTTTCTTTCTTGAAACTGATTATGCCAACACACATAACATAAGAAAATAAAAAGAAGTATCAGGCATGAGCACATAAATCCAACGTAACATAACATTTTTATTGATAAAAAAAAGAGTTTTTTTTTTTAACAAACGTAACATTTTTATTGATAAAAAAGTGAGCTATTGTACACAAAATACAAAATTATTATGTCGTAAAAAATACAAAATATAGTAATATTGAATTCAACACAGATGTAACATAAAATAAGTTAAATTATAAATAAGTATACAGAATAATAATTTAATTAATTAGTTTGCATTTTCCAAATAATTTTATTTAGAAGAGGAATAACAGAATATTATGCATTGGTTTTTCAATTGAAGGATACTATTGTCCTTTCATAAATAATTACACACTTCTTTCATCTCTATTTCTTCTTTCTTTCTCTTATACCAAACGATACCTCAAATCTACTCTATTTCTCTCATCTTTCTCTCTTCTCTTACTCTCTCTCACCTCTTTCTCTCTTCTCACAACCAAACACACCCTTAATGTGAGAGAGTCATCTTATCAACTATTCTAAAATCATTTTTAAAATGCAAAGCATATAATAATTGACCAAAATGATTGACTCCAAGATTGCTCCATTTATCCACCCTCCATTCACGATTCAGTTGCAAGATAGACATACACGTGCATAAAATTAATGAAACTCGTTAATAATTTCAATTTATTTTTTAATAAGTTACATTAATTTTTTAAGGGAAATGCTAATAATTGTCCTCAAGGCATTTGTGGGCACGTGTTAAGAAGTTTAAAGAAGAAATTTTATTTTAAAAATAATGTCTTCAACGCATTGAAACTTTAAAAAGTAACATTTTTTACATAAAACTCACCAATTATTTCTATCTTTAACAAGTGTCGTGAGTGCACTTGTTAACAAGACCCATTTTTCAATAATATTTATCTTTCTTATAAAAACGATAAAGAGAAATAGATAAATTGAGCAAATCCAAGTCTCAGAAAGAAAAATGAATGAAGAATATCGTAGATACTCATTTTTCAACATTTTCTTTTAACACTCAATCTTTTATTAGGAAAGTGTGTGATCGACCATAATCGAAAAAGAATATCATTGTGTGAGCCACACCAAAAAAAAACTCAGGGAAAAAAGAAAAGAAAAAACCGACCACGAGAAGAGGGTCCCACAAGGAAACAACCCGCGCGTGACATACATTCAGTCACGAAATAATAACATCTCACGAGAAAACGCGAAACTAAAGACAGAACATTTAACAGTAGGAGGCAGAGTAGTTAGATACATCAATTCAAAGCATCGAAAGTGACAGCAAAGGAAAAAAAACACATAAATGGGGCCAAATGGACGTGTGTGTTGAATATTCACTACATTTTAATTTCTAGTTTCGAATCCGCAACATAACTCTACTTCACTTATCACTCGTACAAATCGATAAGCTATTCGACTTATCGTATAACTCAACGTACTTATATCTGATAGTTAAGTAGAAAAAGCAAATGCAAAACCCTTCTTTCAGTACAATACAACAAATCGAGCGAGCGAGGATAGCGAGTTAAGTTTCATTTCTTTCTTCATTTTCTCTTTCCTCTTTCTTATCTTCCTTCAACCTTTTCAAACCCTAGAAATTCGAAACTCTTCAATTCCAACCTTGATTTTGTAATTTTGTAATGTAATTCTTCTTGATTTTTGAGTTTGTGTAAGTTTGAATTGAGAATTAGGAAGAGTGAAGAAGAGAATTCGTTGTGTGATTTTCAACTCTGATTTGTCGGTGGTTGGTGGAATTTGGAGATCGGTGTTGATAGATCGAGATTTGTGGTGTGAAAATGACTTCTTTGAGTAGAGAATTGGTTTTTCTCATACTTCAGTTTCTTGATGAGGAGAAGTTCAAGGAATCTGTGCACAAGTGAGAATTTTTATTTTTATTTTTATTTTTTTGCATGTTGTTTATAATTAAGCTAATCTGGTTTTTTAGTGGTTTTTGTTTTGGTTGATAAATGTTAACGATGTTTATGTGTTTGATTAGATGAATAGAAGATGTAAGAATTAGAGTGAAACGTGTTTTAATTTTGGTTTAATTGTTGTTTTATGTTTAATTTTTTTGAATTAGTAAAAGTAAACATGATGTAAGCAAATGAGATACTTCTGTAGTTATTTGTAATTAAAAGTAAAAAAAAAAAAGAGAAATGGATGTTTTCAATTTTTTTTTTATTGCTGTTTTACTTGTAATTTCAATTTCGATGTGAATAATAGCGGAATTACAGTGTTTTAGGGAGAATCACATACGCTAAGTGTGAAGAGGGGTATTGTCGGTTTGAATTTGCGTCCGGCACATCAAATGTGAAGTTCCCACAACATTTTACTATCCGAGCTGCACTTACAGAACCAAATGCGGCGTTGCTTTGTTGTATAGTATTATGTACTTGACTTGTGTATTGACTGTTGAACTTGAAATCATATCCGGACTGAATCACCCTGCCAACTGGGCAAGGGTATCCATTCCCACAATATATTCATATATATCCATATATATATATATATGGGGTTTGCTAGAACACACCCACTAGTTTTTATGTAGAAGTGTTTTAGCAAGTTATAACTAAAAAGTTGATAAATACACCTTGAGGTGTATGTTGCTATAACACACCTTTTAAAAAATAAGTGGGTGTATGTTAGCAACTCCTATAGGCATTTGCTAGAATACACCCACTTATATTTTAGAAGGAGTATTTTAGCAAATGATAACTAAAAAGTAGTTAAGTACACCTTAAGGTGTAGCTTGCTAAAACACTCCCACATAAAAACTAGTGGGTGTGTATGTATGTATGTATGTTTGTATGTATATGCTCATTTCTCTGATGATGTTACTTCAATTATTGAAATGAAAAGAAAAACAATAAATTGCATAAATATACAAAAGATAAATCTTTTTATTGGTAATAAACATGTTTTCTTTGACCCCTTGGGTGTGGCTCAGTTGGTTAAGCAGCACCGAGTTGTGGGGCAAGGGCAGCAGTTTTATCACTGCAAAACACACGTTTGGGGAGGGACAAATAGCTTTAAGCTGTGAACTAAGCACCCGAACAAATATGTCTCATTTTATGATCATATTTGTCCCCACTCTCTCATAGATTTGTTTTCCTATCATGGCACCAAAGTTTTCACGTGTGGGTGGTCACTCCTAGCTCGATCTTAGTAACTTGTTTATGTTTAAATTAGTGGATCTTAATTTGGCAGGCCTTAGATTTATGGGGCCTTCACATGGAGCTTTGGCATACCATGGTACTAAAACAAGGGGTTTAGTTGGTTTATAGGTTTTTCAGAAGAAAAAAATTAATTGGTTTATAGGAGAATTGGGGCCATTCGACTATGTCAAACACTTCTTGTCCATAAAGACTTAGGGTACTGTTGGTGCACCTCGAGGGACATCACAACCAGAACAATATAGTGTATGTAATTGAGTTAGAACCCAACTTTTGGTTTTGTGTGCTATGTTACACAACATAAATAGGCTTGAGAAGGGAAATAAAGGATGCAAAAAAGAACCATGAAGAAGAGGACGGAAAAGTTGTGTTATTTTATATTTTTGGATGGTATGGTTTATTGAACAACATATTTTAAGGCCTTTTTCTATGCTTCAAAGTTAATTTTTTCTTGTTCCATGACTGTTTTTAAAATCAAACTCGGAACAATTAGATTTGTGGTATTTAGTCCTTCATATTTCCGCAAATCAAGCTCATTCTAAGTTATATAATATCCTTACTACAAAATTGGAACTTAATAATAAAATAAATTGACCTCTGGATGAGGGTTATCTTTTCTTTTAGCAGTTGTTTATTGTCTTTAGGTATCTGCTTGACTTTCAGTTTCACTCTTTTAAACGCCTCTTATATGTATGCAGGCTCGAGAAAGAATCAGGGTTCTTTTTCAACATGAAGTACTTTGAGGAAAAAGTGCAGGCTGGTGAATGGGAAGAAGTTGAAAAGTATTTAGCAGGGTTTACCAAAGTTGATGATAATAGATACTCAATGAAAATATTCTTTGAAATTAGGAAGCAGAAATATCTGGAAGCACTTGACCGGTATATGGAACTGTGTCCTTTTGAGTTCATTTTCTAAATGAATTTGTGCTCGTTAAAAAACTTCACATCTTATTCTCTTGTGTTTTTCAAAATTTTAGGCAAGACAAACCAAAGGCTGTAGAGATATTAGTTGGTGATTTAAAAGTGTTCTCGACCTTTAATGAGGAACTATACAAAGAAATCACGCAGCTGTTAATTCTTAATAATTTCAGGTAATATCTATAGTATGTAATCTAATGTTTGTTGGTGCCTCGTTTCATCTGGTGGGTGGATGAGAATCTACATCTGATTCATATCTCAAATAGCCTTTGATTCACAGCTCAGACTAATAAAGTGGTAGGCATGCCAACTGACCTGTATTTTATTTCATATGATAGGGAGAACGAGCAGCTGTCCAAGTATGGTGACACCAAAACTGCTCGAAGTATTATGTTGATCGAACTAAAAAAACTCATAGAGGCAAATCCTCTTTTCCGTGATAAGCTTGCCTTCCCGACACTCAAGTCGTCAAGATTAAGAACTTTAATCAATCAGAGGTATGTGATTAAGCAAATTAAAGCCTTCTACTGGTTCTCTCTTTTTTTGGGATCACACGTTTTGTGGTGGGCCATTCTGAGGAAAATGAAAAGCAAATCACGTGGCTTTTTCATCCTGGAAGTGTATCCCTAACATATTCAGTATTTTGCATGATGTCTTAACTCCCTGTATGTTGTCAATTTATTTGGTAAAATAAGAATTCAAAAAATTTCTTGCACCTATATTATTATAAATTCGGATTATTAGTTTGTTTTGCCTTGCCTTCTCCTTTTTTATCAATTAATTTATCGGTCTCCCTTTATCATTGCAGTCTGAACTGGCAGCACCAGCTTTGTAAAAACCCACGGCCAAACCCAGATATAAAGACTTTATTTATAGACCACACTTGTTCACCTTCTAATGGTCCACTGGCACCTACAGCTGTCAATCTTCCAATTTCTGCAGTTGCAAAGCCTGTTGCTTATACTTCACTTGGAGCTCATGGTGTACGATACCTTGCATTTCAATCAACTGGTTACTTATGTTTTCAATTGATTAATAATCTAATTGCTACTGTCTTGATGATAAATTTTTATTTATTTTTATAGCCCTTCCCTCCTAATGTTGCAACTGCAAATGCTAATGCTTTGGCTGGTTGGATGGCCAATGCCTCAGCTTCATCATCTGTTCAAGCAGCTGTTGTCACATCGTCAACCATGCCGGTCCCTCAGAATCAAGGTCAAATTAGCAGTTGCTCTATCATCCTTTTTTTTTTCATAACAAAAGATAGTTACAGCTGCAAATGTAATTTCATGTCTTAGTGGCAAGGAGAATATTTTCCTGATGTGCTATTTCACTTATTCAATAATTTCATAAGAGTATATCACAGCTTAAACACTCTCCTTATACTTTTTCAAACAGTATCTATCTCGAAACGTCCTAGGACTCCTCCGGCAACTCCTGGGATTGTTGACTATCAGAATGCTGATCATGAACAGTTAATGAAAAGGCTTCGTCCAGGTCATTCTGTTGAGGAGGTAATTTTGATTAATTTCTGTTCAATTAAGATGTGTGGCTTCACATATTTCATGATGCCTAGTAATCTTTGTTATTTCAGACTTTGTAATGGTTGGTGACTCATGTAACTATGGTTCATTTATGTAATTTCAGGTTTCCTATCCCGTGGCTCGACAAGCCTCTTGGTCACTGGATGATCTCCCAAGAACAGTGGCTATGACTTTGCATCAAGGATCCTCCGTGACAAGCTTGGATTTTCATCCTTCGCACCACACCCTACTTCTTGGTATTGTTTATCATGATTGCGTCATGTGTAATATCTCAGTTGCTAAAAGATAAACAGAAATATAACTTTTTTTCCTTCTATTGTTTTATATTTAAAATGAGCAGTTGGCTCTAGTAATGGTGAAATTACCCTCTGGGAACTCAGTTTACGAGAAAGGTTGGTCTCAAAGCCGTTCAAGATATGGGATGTGTCGGCATGCTCATTACCATTTCAGGTTTCATATAGTGCAATATTTCTTGTTCTACCGCATCTTCTGTTGTCAATCTGAACTAGTGTAAGCTATAATGGCCACTATAATATTATGTTTGGCCATTAGTCTTGATGCTTGAAAAATCAAAACCTTTGGAATTTATAGTTCAGAAATTTGCAGGCAGCTGCAGTCAAGGATGCACCTATTTCTGTCAGTCGTGTCACATGGAGCCCTGATGGAAATTTTGTGGGTATGTAACTTCATGTTTCTGAAACCATATTTAAGCTTTTGGGTGAATATCTAACTGATTGCTTTGCTTCAGGTGTTGCGTTTACTAAACATCTGATTCATTTATATGCCTACACCGGGTCAAATGAGTTAGCCCAGCGAATAGAGGTGACATTCTTCTCAGAAGAAACAGTCAAAATTTTGATTGCAGTTTGATTTACATTTCTTTGTTGTTGCAGGTTGATGCCCATGTTGGTGGTGTGAATGATTTGTCATTTGCTCTTCCAAATAAACAGCTGTGCATTGTAACTTGTGGTGATGATAAGTTGATAAAGGTGCATAAATCTACTTGTTTCAATTTTGGGTTAAACAAAAATTATCTATTTTTCCGAAGATGAAACTCTCATGTCTTGATAGGTGTGGGATGCAAATGGACGAAGACTATTTACCTTTGAGGGGCATGATGCGCCTGTATATTCAATCTGTCCTCATCACAAAGAGAACATTCAGGTAATAAAGTAGATATCAATATTGTGGCACTCAGAAATTTCAATGTCTTATCTGTGGAAGGTTAGATGTAGATTTCACTCACTATAATTTGTTAGATCTTTATAAGCCGCAGCTAAAGTACCAAAATTAAGAGTGTAAATACCGGTTGAAATAAACCACGGAACATACCAGGTATAGGAAATACTCAAGGCACCAACAAAACAAGAACAACAAATAGTAATTTATGAGCTAATGTGTATGCAGTTATTTTTGTATTATATTCATAAAGGTGGCTTTCAATTCTTGCAGTTTTAGAAAATTACAGCTCCCATCCTTATTACAACACAACACATATATTGGCCCTTTTACATATGCATATGTACTGCTCATCTTCTTGCATACTATATGTACAGACATGCAAACACATGCACTAAATGTTGTTAATGTTACTTTGTAGTTCATATTTTCAACAGCCATTGATGGGAAAATAAAGGCCTGGTTATACGATAACATGGGTTCTAGGGTCGACTATGATGCTCCTGGTCATTGGTGTACTACAATGCTTTACAGTGCCGACGGAAGTAGGTAGGTTAGATTTTGACAAGAATAATTCTTTTGTTAAGTGGCATGTTTATTTTGTTAAAGTGTCTTATCATGCCTTACAATGTATTTTCCCTATCTTTCCCAGATTGTTTTCTTGTGGGACAAGTAAAGATGGAGAGTCTTTCCTTGTTGAATGGAATGAAAGCGAAGGAGCCATTAAGAGAACGTACAATGGATTTAGAAAGAAATCTAATGGCGTCGTGCAGTTTGACACAACCCAAAATCGCTTTCTGGTTGCAGGTGAAGACGGTCAATTGAAGTTTTGGGACATGGACAATATTAATCTTCTAGCAAGCACTGATGCTGATGGTGGATTGCAGGTCATTATTTTATGGTTAACCGCTTGAAATCTTCTGGCGTATAACTACATTTTATAAAACATCCCTTATCTGATTGTACGAATCTATTCAGGGCCTTCCACGCTTGAAATTCAATAAGGAGGGAAATATTCTTGCTGTTACTACTGTGGACAATGGGTTCAAGATAATGGCAAATGCTACTGGTCTTAGATCCTTAAGAACAATTGAAACTCCAGCATTTGAAGCATTGAGGTCACCCATTGAATCTACTTCAATCAAGGTAGTCATATAGTTCTTTAGACTTCTGGTTGATTCCTTCTGTGAAGATAATAATATACACTTTTCTTTTTGGATCAAAATGTACACTAACTTTGTTTATGGTATACAGGTATCTGGCTCTTCTACTGTTAATGTTAGTCCCGTCAACTGTAAAGTGGAAAGAAGCTCTCCTGTCAGGCCGCCTCCTATTCTTGTATGAACCTGACCCTGTAAATTGCACCTTCTTTATTCTGATGTTAACATGATGGCCTTACTATATTCATTTTTTTGTACACAGTATACACACTTGCATGCAAACATGTGGACTATTTTGATCCTTTTATTCTTTCTTATATAGTTTTCTTAATTCTGTTGTGCAATACCCTTGCATACCATAAAGATGTACATGAATCTATTTTACTTCATAATTTGGTGTTTGTATTCCATTTTGGATCAACTTCGTTTGTTGTTTTATATCTTTTTATTTACGAATTATGTACTGTATCATAATACTTGTCTGTAACATATGGAATGGTTGACTTTTTCAATCAAGAATGGAGTTGATCCCATGAGTCGAAGTGTAGAGAAATCAAGAGTGGAAGATGCAATGGATAGAACTAAATCATGGCAATTGACGGAAATTTTGGATCCTGTCCAATGTCGCTCAGTTACCATGCCTGACACCACAGACTCTTTCAGCAAGGTCTGTTGACTGTTGAATTTATGAGATTGCTATAATTCTATTGCAAACTTTGTATTCTTCTCTGCTTTAATGTTCTGATTCATATATAGGTTGTACGGCTTTTATATACAAATTCTGCTGTTGGTATTTTGGCCCTTGGTTCAAATGGTGTCCAGAAGCTTTGGAAATGGGCTCGCAATGAACAAAATCCCACTGGGAAGGTAGTCTTAAGCAAATAAACTAGTTTACGTATTTACCCGTTCATTAGAGAACAGAACTCTGAAGTTCATGTGATTACAGGCAACTGCCAGTGTTGTTCCACAACGTTGGCAACCCAACAGTGGTCTTCTTATGACTAACGATATCGCGGGTGTCAACCTTGAAGAAGCAGTCCCTTGCATTGCACTCTCAAAAAATGACTCTTATGTTATGTCTGCCTGTGGTGGAAAAGTTTCACTATTTAACATGATGACATTCAAGGTGTGTAGTCCGGATATACAACCCTGATATTTTATTCAGCAGCTAAGTTCATTGGTTACTTTATAATTTACTTTTTTTTTAATAGGTAATGACAACATTCATGCCACCACCTCCTGCATCTACTTTCCTAGCTTTCCATCCTCAGGATAACAACATTATATCCATTGGGATGGAGGATTCAACCATTCACATCTATAATGTCAGAGTGGATGAGGTGATTGGCCCACTGTTGTTAATTTTTACTTTAAGATTTACATTATTATTCTAATTTTAACTCACACAAACACCTTTTTCCTGCTTTTGGGGGTATTTTCCAGGTGAAATCAAAATTGAAGGGTCACCAGAGACGAATTACTGGTTTAGCCTTTTCAACCAATCTTAACATCCTGGTTTCATCCGGCGCTGATGCTCAAGTAAGTCTTTTAGACATTCTCCTTTGTTAAAAAATTCTGAGTGCATGGAAAATATTTTATGTAAATCAGTTTGGCGCGTAATAATTTGTTTTGGAGATCGTTTTGTTGGTCATCCTACTTTCAATCGTTTGTAATCATCCTTCTTTTGTTAAATATAATTTTCAATTTAAAGACTATTGCTTGTAGTTCAGAATCATTTCTAATTTTTGTGTTCTGCTTCGACTCGATGCTTCTTCTTTTTTTGTCTGTTTATTTACATCAAGATGTCCATCCAATAAGGATTTCTATGATTATCTGAGAAAAGGTTGAAGAGTTTGTGGATGCACTCTTGAGTAGCTAGATTGCTGCATTTATTTATTCGTAGGTTTTTGTTTGGCTATATTGTTTTCTTCAATTGGGTGCTAGAGTTGAAGTATCCGCCTATCCCAAATATTTGTGCTTCTACAGCTTCTATCAATTGCATTGTTCTCCCAATAGGAAATGTTGCTTTCAAGTGCTCAATGTTTTTGCCTTTTTTGTTTTAAGAATTCTGCATGTTGTACAGATGTGTGTGTGGAGCATTGATACATGGGAGAAAAGAAAATCAATTCCAATTCAACTACCTGCGGGAAAGTCACCTGTTGGTGATACACGTGTTCAGTTCCATTCTGACCAAATTCGCTTATTGGTAGTCCATGAAACTCAATTGGCAATATATGATGGCTCCAAGATGGAACGCATTCGGCAGGTATGAGGTTTCTTTCTGTATTCAGAGAGAGCTGCTGGTGGTGACAAGATTGAAACTGAGATATGCTCATAATTTATTTTTGCTGCAGTGGATTCCCCAAGATGCTCTGTCTGCTCCCATATCATATGCAGCATATTCCTGCAACAGTCAGTTAATATATGCTTCATTTTGTGATGCAAACATTGGGGTTTTTGATGCTGATAGCTTGAGGTTAAGATGTCGTATTGCACCACCAATATGCTTGTCGTCGGCCGCTTTAAGTAGGTAAGTTCCAGCTTAGTTGATTGCACTCTTTAGTCTTTGGAATAATTGTTAAACATTTTCTTCAAGGCTCATAAAAAAAATTATATGTAAAATACAAGATATTTATTGGTTGCCGTATCAGTTTCTGGATATCAACAAGGTATTAGTAATTTTAATTTAAAGACCATCTATATTATACTATGTGTTTTTTTTTGTAAATAGTAAACATCCCTCCTTAGATTAGGATGAGATATGATTTGATATTTGTAACTTGTAAAAATAGTGTACTCTTGCACGGATCTGAAAAAGAAAAATGTGTGAAATTTTGTTAGTTGATTAAGGGGTTTTCTCGTGATAGATTTTCAGCAAAATTTGTGTTTAGGAGTTTGACACTTGCTTGTGTATTGCAGAAGCCAAGCTGTGTATCCTCTTGTGATTGCGGCTCATCCACTAGAACCTAACCAATTTGCTGTTGGGTTGAGTGATGGGTCTGTCAAAGTGATAGAACCCAGTGAATCTGAGGGTAAGTGGGGATCGTCTCCGCCTATGGACAACGGAATCATGAATGGCAAGGCCCCATCACCATCTACAACTAGCAACCACACAGCGGATCAGGCCCAACGATAAGAATCGTTGTACTTATTATATAACATAGTTCTTTCTGTTTGTAATTTTATCAGCCTAGGTTTTTAGGTTTTGATTCACCAATTTGTCCCTCATCCAAATCAGGTCATTGGACATATGCCCTCCTGTATACCTTAAATTTATTCTAGTTAGCCCAAATTATGTTTATTTCATTGTAATGTTATCATTTCTTGCTAACAATTGGCGATGCCAACACCCTCTCATTATGGTATGTATGTATAAAATCTGTTGTCAATTTGTCATAATTGAAAATAGATGTCAGAAAGGGTTCCACCCTAAAATTGAATACTCAATGTTTATATTTCTTTGGTAACTGTTATTGGTACAAGATATACTCCTCTATTTTGTTGAGGACTAATCTTCAACCCCCTTTGTTGATGACCTCATTTATCTTATGACATACTGTAATAAAGAGTTAGTAAAGATACGAACTCTATAAATGGAAATATTATAGTTGATGAGGTAATTTTTTACTGATAATAGATAATAGATGAATTGATAGACAAGATAAGATTTGGCATCAGTACAAACATAAAATTATCATTTGTTAAAGGTCCGCTCAAAGGTTAGGAACTTTTCTGGTGAGTTTGTGTTGAGTATGGCTCATATATACATAAGCACCTTGCAGTAGTGTTCAGGGATAATATTGTAAACTGAATCATAGTAGTAGTACTATATATGTTGTTGGTAACGTTGAAACCTTAATTCATCAGAGTAATACGAACTGAGCTATAGCTGCTCTATAGTCGCAAAGATATGCACCATTGTTGAACTACGTTAACAAAGATTGATCGTGTCCATTTTTTTTATTTATTTATTTTTGTGTTCCATTAATCTTTTGTTACTAGTTGTTTTAACAGTTTGTAAAGATTGCTTGCATTGCATTATGACTCGTGCTCCGTTGTCTAGTTTGTGCGACGTGTCCCTAGTGTGAAACTCATGAAGAGTATTTGTCAAACTCTTCTTTCCTGCAACAAATTAGTTATTTGTTGGAGAGTTGATTTGTGACATGCTATTACAACAAAGATATCGATGGCATAAAACTTAATAGAAATATTTTTCCTATTATAGGAGCTGTTTTCGAACAGGCATTTGGCATTGGCATGGTACAAATGAAAAAAATGAAAATGTTGAGATGAAAGCTCAGCTACAATTGCGAGCCATGGGAATGCAGTTTTTTTCTGACTGGTTTGTAGCTTTGTTGCAGGATAACCCGCAACAAGACAATAGTGCATCTCTATGCAAAACATGTGAGGTAAACCAAAGATGAAATTCATTAAATATAATGTTCATGTTTCCTTTGGGAGAAGTATAATAGTGGGAATATCTTAGGGATCAATTTGACTTATTTTAAGGAGGCAAAATGTTTTGGATCCAACCCCTCTGCAGGATTTGTATTGGTGTGGACTATGGCTTTTGATGGCTATTGACTGGATGAGAGAGCTTAGTATGAAGAATGTATCTGTAAGATGGACTCAGTTTGTGGTTGATGAAACAGAGAAAACCGACTCACTAATTGAACCAAGTTAATCATCCCTATAAATATAAAAAGTTTCACTTCTAGTTCTTACCAAAACAATGACATTTTAACGTCGAAAAAAAAACAATGACATTTTTAATTCTTTTAAAATTTTCTGTTGGCATTTTAGTCACGTAAAATTTTCTATCAGCATTTTCACTCTCTTTACTCTAAAAAAATATCAGCAATTTTATATTTATAAAAAAATAAATAAATTAAGGATAAAGAAGATTTACTTGATATAAACTTTTAAAGTAAACAAATTGAAACAAGAGAAGCTCTTCTATGGACACAACCGCATAAGATTTACTTAATATAAATATATTTTTTGTCCTTATAAATAAACTAACTTTTCGTTTTAGTTTCTCTAAAAATTTCCTTCAACTTTTAATCTCTTTAAAATTTTCAATCACTACTATTGATCCTTGTTTTTAAGCCAACTCGTGTATTTTTTTAATGAAATTGTGCAGAAATGTGTAGAATATTATAAAAATCTCTTGAAAAAAAATTAGAATTTTTAAGAAAACATAAATTAAATATCAACTTTTAACCGGAAAAAATATAAAAATTCATATTTAATTGATGTTTTGTTAAAAAAATCTATTTTTTTTTTTGGAAAAATTCTTATAATATTATAATTTTTTTGTAAAATGATATTAAGAATATGAATTCTACATGTGGGTTTACTTAAAAAAGGGACCATACATGAAGATGAAAAACTTTTGGGGGATTAAAAAGTCTAAGAAATTTTTTAGAGAGACTAAAACGAAAAGCTGACATATTTATAAGGACCAAAAACATATTTTACCTAATAAACTTTTTAAAGTAAACAAATTGAAACATGAGAAACTTTTATATGGACACAACCACGAATTGTAAATATTTGGGCACATTCACATTAAATAAAAAAAAATTAAAACAAAAATAATTAGATCACATTAATCAACATCATTTAGTTGTATTCTCTTTTAATTTTTGCATTTGATGTGAACGTGTCTAAATATTATTATTTATGTTGTGTCTATGGAAGAGTTTATCTTGAAAAACACATGTCTGAATACATTTTTTTTATTGTAAAACATGTCTAAATAGTTAATACTCCATTCGGTCCTATTTACAAGAGACAATTAATTTTTTAGATACATTAAATAATTTATGTATTTGGTTTAGATTCTTGGCTAGATACATAAATTATTCAATGTATCTAAAAAGTCAAATTTCTCTTATAAATAGGACCGGATGGTAGAGCTGTCAAAAATGGGTCGGGCTAATGGGCCGGTCCATTAGCCCATAATTTTGGGTCGGGCCTCAAAAACACACTCGAGCTTTTTTGGCCGATACAAAAATTGGGCCGGACCGGGCTGGCCTATCGGGCTTCGTGCCAGCCCATTACTGTTATTTAATTTGATTTTTGGTTAAAAAAATATATATTTTTGATAAAAATTATCAACTATTTTAAAATTTATTAATAAAAATGAATGCATTTAACTTAAAGTTTTAAAGTTTATAAATTATTTATTTGAATGAATAATCTGTATTTCATTAATATTCAATGTTAATGTAAAAATTATTTACACTTTTATGTCAATCTAATCATATTTTAGAAAAAAATAGTATTGAGTGGCTAATATATTAAAAATACATAAGAAAAAAGGAATAAATTTTTAAAGTAAAAAATAAACGGACTGGCTCATGGCCCACACAGGCTGGGCCAACCCATTTGACACCTCTACCGAAGGAGTACTTGTCAAAAAAAAAAGTCTAAATACTTTATTATTTGCTGGTGTATTATATTTGACTAATACCTCAAATTCGTCCTTGAATTTTAACGAATCGGCCAAATTCGTCCCTGAATTTTGCGAAATAGCTATTTAGTCCTTGAATTTTACAGGCGTCCATCAAAATGGTCCCTCCGTCCAAAAGCTCCGTTAGTGGTGATAACGTGTCCTCTTGCATGTTGTGTTGTCTTGTACACCTGTCAACAAGGCAGCCACGTGTACGAGGACTAAATTGATGGAAATGGTAAAAATTCGAAATGTAACTTTTAAGTGTAATTTTTCCTGTGTTTCCAATTATACCCCTCTATTACCATTGTCTT
>Ga0315914_1001480_pt1 | contig 35159 bp, 15 predicted proteins | sample MpolenodulesMG_FD_203920 | JGI IMG/M metagenome (GOLD analysis project Ga0315914, IMG submission 203920) | Medicago polymorpha root nodule microbial communities from Los Angeles, California, United States - elongated nodules | ecosystem: Host-associated > Plants > Roots > Nodule | place: USA...
TAGTAACTAACAAATGTTTGTTAAGAGAGAAAAATAGCATATTAAATTTATTGGAAAGAGAAAGTTTGTGCAAAAAAAAAATAGGAATTTTTATTGGTGGATTAAAATGAGGGTATAATAGGAAGAAAATGTGCAAAAATACACTTTACTATTTTGCTGTTAATATTCTAAAATGACATTTAAAAAGGAACTTAGGGAGTGTTATATATGCTTATTGCTTAATGTTGGTGTCAAGAATTGTAAAAAAATGGTTAACCAAATTTGAAACAAACAATGAATCCAACCGTTTTTATCATCTCTTTTGCTTAAAAAATGGACCGTAAATACTAAAACGTGTATTGCATGAATCCAACAGACGATTTAGAATAATAAAATCCCTGCGTGGATTACATGAATCCTTACCTTATCCAACATACGATTTAGATGGGTGGTTTATATTAATCTCAATCTTTTTAAAAACTGCTTCTATCTATTTCAACCAATTATGTCGTATGCTTTGTGGGTGTTTTATATTTATAAATATATTTTTCCTTCAAAGAAAAATTTAATAAATTTCTTTTTGCTTCTTATATCCTTTGGAACCCAGTGTCTATGCTCAACACCACAACAACAAATTGCAATTGATAAAGTGTGATGTCCATATTTTATTTATATATCATTTTCATTTTGGTGTCATACATACCTAATATTTATCATAATTTATACATTGTTTAACCATTTTGACCGCTCAAAAAATAGTTCAGTTCTATACACAGTGTGTGTGTGTATGACACATAAAATATATGTCTTATAACAAACAAAGGATATAATATTTAAAATACATATATAATTGTTAATTAAATTTAAAAAGGCTTTACGAAACAATTCGCATGGCCTCCAAACATGTTGGACCGACCTTGCTTACAATTCAGTTTTATAAAAATAATGGTATATAAAAAAAATAAAAATAAAAACTTGTATTTAGATCAGGGTCTATTTCCCTCTAAAAAAAAATATCAGGGTCAAATAATAGAAATGGACCATTTACCTAAAAGGTCTGTCCTAGCTTTGATATACAAATAAAAAATGGACCAGTTTCTTTGATGAAATCAAATCATATGAATCCTGTAATAACCACATTTTTCTATATACTCCATATACAGTACGTATATTGTGTGGGGATGCTGGAATATGGAACATAAGTTTTATACCACAAATTCATGATTTGCTTGAATGAAATATTCTGTATATCACTAGTGAAAGAATTGGTAGTTTATAAAAAATTATCTTCGCAAGATGTGTTCCTTTCAGGTTTAATGAGGAAGTCAACTCTTCTTCACAAGATATGTTTTAACATTAACATTAACATTAAAATGAAAAATAATAATGAAAAAATCAAGCACTAGCTAGGAATATTGTTTTCCACTACACTTTTTGAATAGGTCCACATACTGTTGACCGTAGGAATTTCAAAGTATTTGGACCTGGGGTCTTTCTTTCCTGTGATCATTGTTTGAACAAGTTTTACATTCAATTTTTAATTATTTTCATGAGACAAATATGTATCCAGCACAGAATACATGAGTCGAATACGAATATATGGGCAACAAAAATCCCCTTTCAGTTAAAAAAACAAATCTCTAAAGATTCAAAGAATAGAATAAAGTTTCAAAAACTTAAATAAAATAAATCTCTCTGTTTTTTTTTTAGAAAAATATGCTTATAGCATTTCATTAGCAATCAAATTGTTTATACAATGCGGTACATCATTATAAATACGGAAGCTAGGTGAGGAAGTAGCTGCCCGAGCTAACTCATGGGCAACTGTGTTCGCTTGCCTCCTAATAAACTCGACTCGAGAGTTTGTTAAAATTGTAGAACAAAATTGTATATTGCTGTCCATAATAGCTCCAAATTCGGTGATATCTCCGGTGCCTCGATTAAAGTAGTCAGCCACTCGCTTCGAGTCAACTTCAAAATCCACATTTGGCAGCTGTAATTCATTAACCCACCGCATAGCATGATACAATCCAAGGGCTTCTCCGACATCCACTAAGCACATTGGTGAGAACCATAAAGTTTTGGCACGCACGAACTTCCCCTCTTCGTCACGAATGCATATTCCAATACCACACCTATTCATAGAAGTCGAGAAAGAGGCATCGACATTGCATTTCACTCTTCCACGCCTCGGTTTCTGCCACCGAACACCTGCAATGCTGCTGTTTGCATTCTGCACAGCTGATGGCAGCGTGGCAGCAGCTGTTATAACAGTTTGCTGCACTGCTTGCCTCTTTCTATTGGCAGATTTCCAACCCTCCAGCAAATGCTTAGCTCTTTCAATAATGTTGTGATTATTCTCACTCTCCTGCTGCCATAATTTGAGATTTCTGCTCTTCCAAATACTCCATAAAATCGTAACAAACAATTCCTGTTGTGCTACTGCCGCGTGTTCTAACACATAAAAAATAATCTCTAGTGCATCGTCAAATCTGTGCAGCAACGGCTCAATGACAGGCCATAAACCAGCAGCTCTCCACACGCCTACTGCTGTACAGCAGTGGAAGAAAACGTGGTAGCTGTCTTCATGCGTATCATCACACTTAACACACGATGACGGACACATAACACCTAAAATTCTTTTTCTTTAATTCCAAAACATGACTCTCTAAGAGCAAATTTAGTGCATGATGTATTATGCCCAAATTTCTTATAGATGATAACAACTATAGAAAAATTGCAGTGGAGTAAGCATGACATGACAAATAGTGAACTAAAACTTAGTGTGCATCCTTATAGAACCAACCTCAAAAAAATCTCAAGCATTGAAATCATTGATAAAAAAAATCACAAGCATGGTAGTATAAAACAAACTCATGAATTTGAAAGATTTAGTATATGGAATGTGGCAAATTTTCAAGAAAGGGTGAGTAATTTTTTTTAGAGGTGTCATATATTCAAAGTTAATTCAAGTTTATTTTACATAGATAAATAAATATATACGTGTTTTTGCGCAATACATGGAAGATTGCAATGTAGTGAGAAAGTTTTTGTCTTGTTTTGTAGATAGATGAAATTTCAATAACTATTAAAACCTCATACACACAAATTTAAGACTTTCATGACGTGGATATAAAGTTCATTTTGTTTTCTTTTTTTGTCAAGTAGCCTATGGAGTAGATATAATAGTCATAAAAAGAGTTGTTTGAATTGTGACACTTTTTAATTTTAATCCTACACTTAAAAAATATTTCTCAAGTTGAAACTTGGAAGAACAATGCTATAATAGACTTCACTTCAGAACGTTCTAAAGTGTTAGTATAAAAACATAATACCAAAGCTAAATAATTTTGTGTATGAAATAAATTGGAAGTAAAGGGTATAGGGATAGAAGAATAGAGCATACATAAAATATACTAGTTTCCCTAGTGTAGGCTACTCTAGTCCCCACCTTAGGTGAGATTTTCCACTTTGATGTTTGAGACAACCTTCTCAATTCCTACACCTTAAGGTTTTGTTCCCTTAGAACAATTATAACTTGTATTTTCTAAGCCTCAGCAGGATTACAATATTTCTTGCTAAGTCACATATGACTTTACATTTTTCACTCAACTAACACTTTACACACTTAAGGCTAGCTGAGAATTTCTTTATAATAATTTGGAAAGTTTATAAGAATGAGGAAAAGAAGAAGAATATCTTTGAAAAGATAAGAGAAGACTGTTCACCACTTCTCTTCTAAGAAAAATAGATATGAGGTCAAAAGTGGTGGTGTGACTCACTTTGTATTAAGGAGCTATTTTAGTCTAAATAGTATATTTTAGTCTAAATAGTATATTTAAATAAAGAAAAATTTACGTGAGTTGCACTTCATGGGCTCACTAGGGTAGCTTACGGCTCAAAGAGAGTTTACGGATATACTTAAAATCACGAATCAAAGAGATCTTCACATTGACAGTAAGAGTTGAACCACAACCTTGTGAGTAAATTATCTATATGTCAATTGAACCAAACTTCATTAGTATTCTGGTATACATTTTTAAAAGGTTGCCTTAAAATTAAATTGTTTTCAATATTTTATAACTTTATTGATTTTATATATTGAGCAATCCTACTTGTCATGAGGAAGTTATACAAGAAAGATAAGAATGCCTAAAAATAGAGGCTTGACCGATCAAGTTTTGATTGCCCATACATGGAATAGTGGGTGTGATTAATATTTGAAAGAGGTAGTACATGTTATCACGCATAAGATTTATGTGTTTCTTGTGAGAAATCTGTCGTAACACAATAAACAATTTTCTATATGTACATAATAAAAAAAAGTAATTATTTTATAAACTTATTAATATTTAGGGGAAAATAAACTTACCTATATAAGTTTTTTTTTTTGAAATATTACCTATATAAGGTTTATCTAAGTGCAACTCACACGTCTCTATATTCATACTCATTACATATCTACGTTATCATTTGACTCGATCAAACTTCGGTCAATTTTATTATTTTAAAGGATCAACACTTTAAATAGTCTCTTCACAAGGTTTAACCTCTATAAAAATAAAAATACAAATTTGACTCATGTAACTTTTACATTCATAGTTAACCCTCACTTTGTTAAAAAAAATATTCTTCAAATAATCCATGTAATTTGAGCGAGGTCTGGATTGTGGAAATATGGATATTTCATGTTAAAATCTATCATTGATTGACAAAAAGGAAAAAATTAAACGACACAAAAAATAATAGTGCAATTTTAATTGAATTTATTATTATTAAGGAAATGATAATTTGTGCCCTTAGGGCACATGTTAAGAATTCCAATAATAGAAATAATGTATTGGAAATTGTTTTAATTTATTGTTCAAAATGTTTAATACTACCTCCGTCCATAATTACAGGACCCTTTTGCCAAAATCACAGGAATTAAGAAAGTTCATAATAGTATTAAATTTGTTTATAATTACTATTGTTTTTACAATTTTATCTTTAAGAGAGAGTTAGTTTATGTTTTCAACATAATATTTATTGTTGATTGAAGAAAAAAATGCAAAATAAATAGGGGTATGGTGGTAAAGAAATAATTAATGTAATTGGAAATAGCAAAGGGGTCTTATAAAAAGGGACAAAAAATATTTTCAAAAGGGTCTTATAATTAGGGACGGAGGTAGTATTAATTTTTTTAATTAAATTCTTACAATTAGCAGAATGACATTAATGTTTAACATGTGCCCTAAGGGCACAAGTTAACATGACCCTTATTATTATTATTATTATTATTTTTCACAAGAAAAGCATATTTCTCATTTGTTTTAAAAATTGATTTTATTTTATCAGAGTAATTTAGGATGCATCTTTAGAACACACATATAATGTCCTCGTAAGCTTAGCTCAGTTGTTATGAACCATGCATAATATATACAAGGTTTGGGGTTCAAACCCCGGGTTCGAACCCCGACCACCACCAAAAAAAAGAACACATATAATTGTGTCTATGAGCATAATTCATCCGGTAAATTACTAGCCACGAGATACTTAGTATCAGTAAAAAAAAACATAGAATTATTTAACAATAATTATTAAAACAAACTAACTAACGTGATTATTCAGCTTAAATGTCTTTAATGTCAAAATTTAACTTGATAATTAATGTGGTTAAATACATTAATGTATTTTAATTATCAGTGTCCTGACAATTAATATTTTTTTTGACAGAACAATTAATATTATTTTATATACGTGTAATAACATTTATGTTGATATTAAATTATTATTCCGTCCCCGATAGCTCAGTAGGTTGCAGAGACATACATTATTATATATAGGGGTCGAAGTTCGAACCCCGACACCCCCCTTATTCACCTTTAAAAAAAAATTATTATCCCAATTTTTTGGAATGATTGTCCTATAGAATTTTCATGAGATGTGGTCTTAGGAACATTTTATTTTAAGTAAGTCTTCGAAACATTTCTCTTGCAAAAATTAGTTTTTTAAACTATTCCCAAATGCAACTTTTTTTTTTTTTTAAAAGTCAAAAGAAACAGGTATATTAATAAACCAAAATCAAGGCACTTCAATACAAGGTGTATTAAAAGAAGCATGACAGAGTATCATAGAACAACACAAAAAATGTAGGAAAATAGATCAAACTAATCTAGCTAGCTAACTGCAGCTACACATTAAATATGATTCAGCCCAGGCATGACAATGGGGTAGGATGGGGACGTGTTTTGCCTTCCCCATCCCCTACTCCCACATATTTATCCGTTACCCTACCCATATTCAACGGGGATGAGAAATTGAATTTCATCTCGTCCCCACTGGGTTCGAGTATTCCCGCCCCATCCGCGTCCCCGTAGTGAATCAATTTTTTTTAATAAAAAAATAATCTTATTAAGCTTCAATGGTAATGTTGTAATGCTTTATCCAACAATTTGCGCTCATTTTAACATTTTCTTACCAAATAATTCAATTGTTTCTTTAACTATCAATGAAAGTTCTTATATCATGACAATTATCAAACCAAATAACATGACATATCATTATCAACCCCCTCAACATACACAAAAACATGACCTTTCTACATTCGGGTAGGGTTTGGGTATGGGTTCGGGGTGGGTACATATATCCCCGTTACCCGTCCCGTACCCGTATTTTGAAATCGGGGAAAAACCAAACCTATACCCAAACTCAGTCAAATCGGAGAAAACCCGTCAAATCGGGGTTGATTTAGGCGGGTACCCATGGGCACGGGTTTTGTTGCCATGCCTAATTCAGCCTCCATAATTGATACTTAAAATCGAATAAAACATATTTCAACTTAAACCACCAATATAACTGAAGATTCGCCTTTTCACATAGAGCCTGCAAACTTTCCTCCTTCTGCTGAAAAATATGTCTGTTACATTCCTTCCAGATAACTCAAGCACCATAAAGCCAAATAACATTTAGGAAACATTGAACTTTATATGTAAAATCCCCTAAACTACCAAATTGATAAATTTACACCCTGCCATTGGAAGCAGTGGAGAAACCAAGCCGACTAGAAATATAATACCAAATTTTGCCAAAACAATCACTTTTAACAAAAAGATGATCAACATCCTCCTGCTCACCATAATTTGTCGTGCAGCCCTGGACAATAGCTGCTATGGTACGCCTGTGAAATAGATATCCCTTGTCGGTACTCTATTAAGAAAAAGCCTCCAAGCAAAAATAGAAACCTTAAGAGGAACATCCTTTGGCCAAACAAATTTGTGAAGGTTTTAGTGCTCGTTACTGTCCACTTCTGTCAATTTGTTGTAAGCACTACTAACAGAATAGGACTGAGATGTATGCAGATGCTAAACCCAATGATCAGCTGTTCTGACCTCCAAAACCACTCAACTTAACCGCCCAACACACTCCCTCACCAACTTTTCCTCCCAAGCGAATAACCTCCTACACTACTTCCACGCCTCACTATTCACCCCATCCTATAGAAAACACATCCTCCACCGTCACCAACTTATTGTCAGCCAACTCCTACGATCTCCTAAAACTACCCTTTAGGGTTAAATGATCCAACCAGGGATCTATCCAAAACATATTAGAATTCCCATCATCCACCTTCCGACTAATATTATCTCAACCACCCTTCATCCACCTGCCCCACGCCCTCCCTAATATTTTTCAAAGTTTGCCACCAAACTGAACCATCACCCCACTTAACACATACGCGCCCCCTTCCTGCCCATAATATGCACACAACACACTATACCATAAACTATCCTTGTCTTCCATTCAATTATGCATTGTCATGTCAATTAATGAATATGAAAACACATGAGTTGTCATACTCATTAATTGACATTACAACACATCTTTTGGTTAATTTGTAAAATAATTGTACATTAATATAACATACCAATAAAACTTTTCAATATTATAGATCACAAAAAATTTATATCCACATTTTAAAAATTTCCCCTAAAAAATCACATTTGAAAAAATATTGTGATTCTCATTGGATGTCATAGTAAAATTTGTTTTTGTTAATTTTGTAATAAAAAAAAATAGTTTTTTTGTCAAGTATTGTAGTGGCGATATTCATACACTTTAAGCGTGAAGAAGTGTGAAATTTGAGATTTTAACTAGAATCCTTACATATTTATTATTCTTACAGCTACCAACTAAGTTGTATTTAAAATACAAAAAAATAGTTTTTTATCATGTAGTCTACTGACATGATTAACACACTTTAACTATGGATAAGTGGAGAATACAATAATCATGTAGTCTAAACACATGATTAACACACTTTAACCGTGCACAAGTGGAGAATACAAAGTTGAAACTTCAACTAACACATATTATTGTCTTTACAACTATCAATCAAGTTTTAGTTAAACTAATTAATTTATACTACCAGGGGGTATGTACAATTAAATAATTGAGTCAGTTTTATAAAAATGAGAGTTTTTTAAAATTGAAAACATGGAAGAAAATTATAAAATATTATTAAATAAGAGTTAGGAGTGTTTGTGGTGTGATTTAGATCAGTTATGAATAAAAACTTATCTACTTTAAAGATAAAATTACATGTTGTTCTGTTTAATTTTGGATGATTAATTAAAAAAATCTAGTGTGATCCAATTTTGGATTGATTTTGAGTATCCAAATTACAAATTGTAATTTTTATTGATATTAATATTATAAAGATACGACAAAATAATATGTTTGATGCAAATTATAACATATCACATATTAAAAATTAATATTACAAACCAACATCTTATTGCAGAAATGACATATACTTGTGTCTTTTAACCATTTGTTCCAATGTTTGATCACTAGCCAACTAATTTTAGTTTGAGCGTTTTGTATTTAAACACCTAGGTTTTTTTCTTGACAAGTATCTACTCGTTACAAATTTAATCATTAACTAAATAAGTTAAGAATTTGAGGTTTAAATCTCACTCTTACAATCTTTGAACGTAGTTTGAGCTACGTTCACGAGACTATTTTTATTTATTTTTTTAAGTTTTTTTTTTTTTATTAAGTACAATTTTATTTTATTTTAAAGAACTATCATGTGCAGTCTTTGAACTCTAAAAAGTAGCAAATTTTTTTATTACCTTTTTTGTTTTTTTTTTAATTGCACTTGTTAAAACAAATATATAAAAAAAAAAAACTCTAAATTGCACTTTTGCGATCAAAAAAAAAAAAAAACCAAGATTGTAAAATTGTTTTCTTCTGTTCCCTCCTTATTATTGCGTAAGGTAATGTTGAAGGTTGTTATTCCCAGATAGAGCAAGCGGTTTGAATCGAAAATGGATTCTCTAGAATTATTAGAAAACACCGATTATTTGGATTTTCTTGGCGATTATCCTTTCATCGACCCATCTCCTCCCACCCATTTCCTTTGGTCCAATTCCAATCCAAGGTTTCCCTTTAATTCAATTCATTTTGATTCCCCAATTTTTTATTTTTTATTTTATTTTGCAATTTGCTTTTCTTTTCGTAATTAACATGATTGATTGTTCATTTTAGTTGTTGTAGCAATTCAAGTTCATGATTCATGATTGTTGATTTTGTTTTTAATCAATTTTTTTTTATATGTGATGATTAGAGGGTAATTTTTTGGGAAATTTTGGGTTGCATGGTTGGATTTATATTTTTTCATAGACCCTTTTCTGAATTTCAATTTAAATGTTAATTTTTCTTCTCAGATTTTGTTTTATTACTTTAAGTTGGAGGAAGAGTGAAGAATTTTAATATTTTTTTTGCTTTCACCATTTTCCCTATTGTCCTTTTGTTGATGGCTATGTAGCACCGCGATTGGAGGCATGTCTGGTGTCCGACACCTGATAGTGGCCAACACCAACACATATGATTACATTTAATTATGTCATTTTTTTAAATAATTATCGAGTCGGCGTGTTAGACTGTCAGTGTCGTGTCTGGTGTTTGTGTATGTGTCATTGCTTCATTGGTTGATGGTGATTAACATGATTGTTTGTTAGTTGGAATTGTTCTAGTTGTAATTGTTATTTTGAGTTTGTTGTTGCTTTTCTTCCTAGTAATGAATGGAATTTTATAGTGTGCTATGTAGCACCGACACTTCTGATTGAAGACATGTCAGAAAGACAAACACATATGATTACATTCAATTATGTCATTTTTTAAATAATTATCGGTGTCGTGTCTGGTGTTCGTGTATGTGTCACTGCTTCGTAGGTTAATGGTAATTAATAGGATTGATTGTTAGTTAGAATTGTTCTAGTTTTTATTGTGAATGATTATTTTTAATTTGTTGTTGCTTTTCTTCCTAGTAATGAATGGAATTTTAGAGTGTGCTTATTTGAGAAAACATTTTTTTGTTTTCATTTTCTGTTTTTACTTTGAATTACAAAACTATAGGATTGATATTTTTTTACCAGAATTCACATGGTGGATTAAGATAAGACACATTTGTAGTTAGTTGTTTGTTATTTATGGTTTGTGTGGCAAATATGGCTGATACGATTTCTTTTTCGTCTGAATTTGCAAGTGTGAGCACGGAATTTGACATTTCAAGTAACGTGGTTGCGTGTCAAGAGGAGAATACTAGGAAGAGGTATGGAGTGATTTACTCATCTGAAAATTTGAGGATGGAATAATTACTGTCTTCAAAATACGCTTTTGATTCTATGTAATTTCCAGTGTTATCAGATAGCGGTTATAACAACACTATAGTGTAGGTTATGTTTTATGTGGCAAATATGTCTGATAGATTTTTTTTGCCTGAATTTGCAAGTGTGAGCGCGGAAACTGACATTCCAAGTGGTGCTGTTGTGTGTCAAGAAGAGAATACCAGGAAGAGGTATCTTTATCTGTTAAATATGAAGTGATTTACTTATTTAAAAATGTGAGGAAGGAATAGTTATGGTCTTCGAAAATATGATTTTGATTCTATGTAATCCAATGTTGTCAAATTTCTGCCATAGTGTTATAGCATAGAGGATTTTATGCTAGCTGCCACGGGCCACAACACCTATCATTATCTGTTTGCGCATTGGCCGCAACACCATGTTTATATGGCAGATTTTTGGCTGGCTTCCATATTCCACCATCTGCCATCGATAACACTGATGTAATCTATTTGTTTATAAGATCTATAATTACGTTAAGTATCAAGACAATATAAATTTCAAATCACACATCATGATATTAGATGACTCTGGTAGTTACCTTATTATATCGGCTAGTTGCAGGTTATTCCTAATAAACGGGTTGATTACCTTTTGTTATGATGGTCTAATGTTGTAATCATTTGAAACATTTAAGTATTTAGATATTTTGATAAATTTCCTTTTGAATTATTTGTAGGGGACGCACTGAATCTTGCTACAAGGCAGGAACAAAAGCTTGCCGTGAGAAATTGCGGAGGGAGAAACTCAATGAAAGGCATGTGTGCTTCCATATATTAAGCTTATGGTTGATGTCAAAATTAGTCGATTAGAAACTGCTTTTCTTAGCTTTTCATGTGGCTGTTATAGCTTTTTCTGGGCATCAATCTTCTAGCTATGTATAAGGAATGTATACTCTTCCCATGATTTTGAGTTTCTTGTTGCTTCACAAATTAAGTTCATGTTTTATACACTTGTATTTTACACTTGAGTTTGTTGCATCTGTTTGATACTATGCTGCATGAAATTTATGAATCTGCCCTTGATGATACTTGTTAGGCATTGGAAGCCACCGATTGTAATCATTTTTATCTCCCTGAAAGGATGTAAATGATGTTTTTGACCTCAATACTAGCTTTCATAAATTACCAATTGTATCATTTATATGATGATAGATTTCTGTTTTTATGTCATTAATGATTGTAGTTCTTAGATATTCTGAGACACCTAGGCATGATAGATATGTGTACATGTGTACTATAACCAAACACCTTCTCAGTGTTTTTTATTGTGTTTATCTACTTCATATGATAAAAGGGTGTAACTTCATCGTGATTGTTTGCTGCAGATTTTGTGATTTGAGTGCTGTTTTGGAACCCGGGAGACCTGTGAGAACAGATAAACCGGCTATACTTGATGATGCTATCAGAGTTTTGAGCCAACTTAAAACTGAAGCTGAGGAACTCAAAGAATCAAATGAAAAATTATTAGAGGAAATAAAATGTTTAAAGGTTAGTATTTTTCAACTACTGATGATAGTAATGACTATTGTATATTTCCTTTCTCTGTTTTGCTCTGAAATGTTCGCTTCTTTAGCTACCTCATTCATGAAATCTCCCTCTATGGTATTGGAAAAGAAATTGACTTTTATTTAGTGCAACTGCTAGAATATTTATATTCAAATGAATTGTTTGTATTATCTCTTTTCAACTCTTGTTCATTAGGAAGGCTGATGTTAAGCTTTTTTTCCCATTCAATGCTCAATTCATTCATACGGCCAAAGTTAGTCGGTTTACCGAGTCCTCGGTGGTGAAATGATATGTTTTTAGATCCATACAGTTGATGTAGGAACTAGGAATACACACCTATAAAGCATTAACTAAGGTGGTTCATTCCCATGTGGAGAAAATAGTAGTGAATAGTGATTAGTTGTTTGCAAATTAAGCTAGTGCCTAGTATAAAAAGGTAAAAGTTGAAGAGAAAAATATTGATATAGAGAGGCATACTGTAAGTTCTACTTTTAATTTAATTTTATCGACTGTCATGTTAAGTTATAACTACATGTGTAAATTTATAATATTTTCTTGCTTCGTCGAAAAAGAACACCAAAGGAATTCAAACTCCAAAGATTAGGATTGAAAAATCTCTTATTGTATTTCTTTTTAAAATCTGCCAAAAAGTATAGAAAGACTATTAATTTAGATGGATTAAGGAAGTGGTGATCCTTAAAATCAATTCAAAGGTAGTTGCGGACACCAGATACAACATTGACACCAATAATTTGAGAAACTGAAATATTGAATGTAACCATGTATTAGTGTCAGATGTTGACATGTGCCTGACCCACCTTCCATGCGAAGTGTGGGTGCTTCATAATCAAATTGCTTCAAATATATTAATGACTAATCAATAATAGCAAGAATAGAGGTTTGGACGAGGCAATTTGTGCTTCAAACTGTTAGCTTTATACATTGTCTCTTTATAACTCCTTTACAGATTGCATGTTAGTTCTATAATTCATTCTAAAGGAAGGAAAATGTGTCAGGTGTTTTGTATAAATTAGATACATACATCAATAAGGACATTGCAATCAATGCTTGAGTGTTTTGAGTCCAAGATTTTATAACATTTTTCATATCCATTCAGGCAGAGAAAAACGAACTCCGTGAAGAGAAACTTGTTCTGAAAGCTGATAAAGAAAAGATTGAGAAGCAATTGAAAACTATGCCTATTTCACCAGCAGGGTTTATGCCTCCTCCTCCTCCTCCTCCTATGGCTGCTTATCAAGCAAGTGTGAACAAAATGGCTGTTTATCCAAACTATGGATATATCCCAATGTGGCATTATCTTCCTCAATCAGCTCGCGATACGTCCCAAGATCATGAGCTCAGGCCTCCTGCTGCTTAATTTCTGCTTGTGTATCATCCCCTTTGGATAATTTTACATTCATCATTTTGGTAACATTGCCCAAGTATTGACATGTAAATTACCATTGCTTTGAATTTTTGGGTTTTTAATATGATAATTTAGGCTTACAATTTCCAACTTATGATTGTTCAAGTTTTAAATAGATCTAGATATCTCCTTAAATAAAGTCAGTTTTGCGAATAAAATTATAAGGTGTAAAAATTATCATTGGAAAGTTTGGAACTCAGCAATAAATTTATATTGAAAAATTATAAGGTGTCTAAATTATGATAAACAATTCCCTCAAAAAAAAAAATTATGACAAACAATGAAATCTAAAATTATTATTCTCTTGCTAGTAGATTTTTGACCCTCATGTTATTTTTCTCATTTGTAATTCCAATTTCCAACTCTTTAATATTTTGGATTGATGATCTAATGAGAAGTTGTTGTGTTGCACTTCATCTGCCATTTTTAAACCTATTACCATACGTGTAGTTCATAATAATAAAAACTAGAGGGATATGATATGTTTTGACACATTCAACTCATATCTCCTCATTTTTTCCAACATAAATGATCCACTCTTGATTCTCTCTTCCACCTATATTTTATATCCTCTCTTTCATTATATGCCATTAAAAAATCTACCAGCAAGCAAATATTTTCAATGAGAACATTTAATAAGGAATAAGAAGATAAAATGAAGAAGATTCTTTCAATCTTTCCCATCATCATCATGGAAAGAATTAAGATGCAAATGCATTTCCATTATCTACCACTTGGGCCAATCAGCCAAAAAGGTTATTTTAACTATTTTTAGTTGATTTTGGTGGCTGGTTTAGAGCATATTGTTGCTGTTGAACGATACTCACTTGCCCTTGACATCACAATTTATGTTTGATAATTTTCAAAGAAGAAATAATTATGTAATCATGATTTAGTGGTACAAAGCTAAAAGCTTTGTCGTAGCATCAAAGGTTCTAATAAGGTGCCACTTAATGCCTCATGTTCCTGGAGCCACATAGTAAGGTAATTTGATCAGAAACATATGTCACACCTCTGGCTTTTAAATTATTATTATCTTTATTCATTATTTGTGTTGGCTTTGGGAGAGGTAAAAAAATGGATCTGCATTAAGTTTCGTATAAAATATTAGTGTAAATTACATTCTTCTCCTTTAATAGATGCTTAAACCATTCACAAACCTTAATTCAAGTGATAAAAATGTTAAAATTGTAAGGTCGGACATCATAATCAGAGTTCAAACTCTAACACATCCACTTATGTGTGAGTTTATAATGACTTTGTTATTTCGTAGATCTAACAAAAAAAAATGCTCAAATGATACTACACTTCCCACTTATGTCAAAATATATACTTTCATTCCTATCTTATATAAAATATATTAGAAAAAATTACACTCCTCTGAGAAATGATTTCCTCGGAAAAACTTGAATTACATGTATATTAACATTTTATTAAAATATGCACTTTCCACCTTTATTAATATTTTTTTTTTGGTCAGGGCACCTTTATTAATTTTCAAAGGGACATAAATAATAATAGATCTTTAAAAAAAAAAAAGGGACATATATAATAGAGATTAAATGGCTCGAAAATACATCTAACAAAAGAGGCATAAGTGAAAAATAAAGACTCTAATGACAGATGATATATAGGGTCCGTTTGTTATCTTTTTTCAAAATAGATTTTGGTAGTGTAATATGATTTTGTTATAATTTTTTTAACAAAGAAATTTTTAAGGAAAGCTTCAAATGAAAAATCTGTTTGAATAGTTTATCTTAAATGTCATTCTAAGTATTTCATCATTTGGTTAAAAAAAAATTTGATACTAAAATTTTGAGAGAGTAATGAAAAAAAAAAAGTGTTACTCACCTTACCTAGTTGCATATTATTCCTAATCAATGGGTTGGTCGTGTTTTTTTTTGCGTTGTTATTACAAAACTTGTGAGAAATTTGAGGTTAAAGCTCATTGTGCTTCTAATTATTAAACTAATGATTTGATGATAAAACTAGTCTCTTTTTTTCGATACCTAAAATTTGTTTTTTAGAAGCTGCTTTTATAGATGTTCATGTTACTGTTGTGGCCTTTGCTGAAGATATTTTTTTATACCTGGGTTAAATATGTTTTTGTTCTCTATAAATATATCAATTTTTTGTTTTAGTCCCTCTAAAAAATTTCTTCAACTTTTAGTCCTTATAAAATTTTCAATCACTACTTTTGGTCTCTATTTTTAAGTTAATTTTTATATTTTTTAATGAAATTGTGCAGAAATGTGTAGAATGTTATAAAAAATATATAATTTTTTTAAAAAACATAAATAAAATATGAAATTTTAATTGTCAAAAATATAAAAATTCATATTAAATTCATGTTTTGTTAAAAATTCTATTTTTTTTTAGATGTTCTTATAATATTATGAATTTTTCTGTAAAATTTTATTCAAAAATATGAATGAATTCTACATATGATTTTACTTTAAAAAAAGGGACTAAAAGTGAAAATGCAAATTTTTTGGGGACTAAAGGTAAAAGAAATTTTTTAGAGGGAATAAAACGAAAAGTTAACATATTTGTAGAGTTCAAAAATATATTTAACCCCTTTTTGTATAAGGAAGGTTTACTCTATTATTTTCTGGTTTCTTGTTTTTTTATACCCGAGTTACCTAGGCAAGTCTAATGTTTCCCGGTCTTTGCATCTCTTTCGTTTTATTTTATATATTTTCCTTTCGACTAAAAAAAAAAAAACTTGCACTGCATGTGTTGATATCATCATGATGTATGAAGTCTGTGACTCTACCATTAAAGATCTTGTTAGGCATAGGATTGGAACCTACTGATTGTAATTATGTCTTATCTCCGTGAAATATGCTACACATAGTGGTCAATCCCTCGGAGTGAGTTCCGTCAGTAACTTAGAGCATTTACAATAGAGATACGAATTTTTGGATACTGAGTCTCACATGTAAACATCATTTATTTATAATTTTTTAACGGTAGTACCTAATAAGAACTTAATCTCTCCAACCCAACATCTCACAAATTTTTTTTAAATGAGACTCACTAATCAACTATCAATAACTTTATATCATTACATTTCAATTTTTTAATATTAAAAGAGTGAGAATCCCGCTTAAAAGTGTGGGTCTTAAGTAAGACCCCGAGTCTTATAAGACCCTAAAAAAGATTCTCCCAAATGGGATACCTAATAGGTACATGGTCTTAAATGGTTAAGACCCTCCAATTAGAGATGGTCTTTGACTTTGTTTGGATTGACGGAATCAGATGGAATGAAGTGGAATGAAATGGTATAAACAAGGATTCCGTTGTTTGGATATGTAAAAATTGAATGGAGTGGAATGGAACATGGTGGCAGGGCCGGACCTTGGGGAGTGCAAGATGCTCAACCAAGTCGGGCCTCCAAATGCTTTGGGCCTCAAAAATAAATTTAAGTCTAATACCCACCCCCTACTTAAATAAAAAAAATATATGTTACTTCCTTTTCTTTCTTCGGTACACGTTTGAGATTTTTCTAAACTCTAGTTCTCCTTTCTCGACATAAATTTGATGCTATGAAACAACCCCTAATTTGTATAATCACTTAATCACTCAATTTGAAAAGTTATTTTATTGAAAGAATCACCTACATCATTTCTTTTTTGCATAAACCATTCATTTTCTCCTTTCCCACAACGGAGGAGTGAAAAATCCAAACGACACTATTAGGTAAATTTCACATCTCTTTCACTTGATTTTTTTTTATTTCCTTTCATGTTTAGAAGTTCTTCTGATTCAAATTTTTAAATGAAGCTTAACTACACAAAAAAAATTGCATTTTTATTTTATTGAGGGCCTATTTTAAATAGAGAGCCGAGCCTCTTATTTTATAGGAACAACCCTGTATGGTGGAATCTATTCCATCATATACCATCATATCCTCTTGTTTTTCATTCCCCCCAATTTAAGAGGTATACAATGGAATGAAACAACTTAATTAATTAATTACTTTTTTATCCCTATTTTCTTATTTCATCACATAACATGTCGTCTTCTCCTCTTTCATGTCATGTGTCTTGCTTATTCCATTTCGTTCCGTTCCGCTCCATTCCGTTGTGTTCCATTCCATTCCGTTTCGTCCGGTTCCATCAATCCAAACAGAGCCTTTAATGTTATGTTGATGTCCACACGGTGATATCCTATCCAAGAATACTACCTTGTACGTAGTCTATGTCTGGGGAGCATATTTGACGGGAGATAGACACAAGCGATAGAAAGGTCCTCCACTTTGATTCCTGCCCGGTTAGCATCTCCGATCCAAGATAAGGGATTACTTTGTTAGGTCTTTTCGGTCCGGAGCCGGATGGTAATGATGATCATTTATCCAAAAAACTGCTTCCCAAAGCATTCCAAATTCGGTTTGATTATACAGAGATAAACAAAAGGGATGATGGTGTTATATATTGGTTTCTCTTCTCTACTTATATCAGGATTCTTGCAACCATAGTAACACTCATTCCATAGCATTCATCATTTTCTCCTTTCAATTCAACCATCTAACCCTATAACTAAAATAGATACCAGCAAGAGCACCTAACTAATTATACAAAATCTAAGCCTATAACTAAAATAGAAATCAGCAAGAGCACCTAACTAAATATACAAGAAAGAGCACAAAAAAAGAGAAAAAAAATATAAATAGAGAGAATGAGTGATCAAGTATAGGCACATCGGTCGAGGAACAAGAAACACAACTTAAGCACCAACATCAAGTTCCCCATCATGCCAATGTGGTTTTCTATTGAAAGTATAGAGTAAGTTATTAAAATTAACTAGAAAATAACCGAGTAAAAATGGGGGAACATGGATGAGTAGCACCAAGTTCTGTTATGCTACACCCTTTTAAACCAAAATAGTAAATCACTCATTAAAGCCACATTTCCATTTCAAAATTCTATTAAATCAAACATGGATGTGATTCAGACTCAAACAATCCTGTCCTAGAAAAATCTCCAAAACAAGCCACAGATTAGCATCAACATAAAATAGATTAGAAAATATGCATCACTGAAATGTTAATATTCAATGAACCTACAGAATTAGAATCCATACGGATTTGGCATCATTATCAACAGTTATGCCAATGTTCGAAGTATCAAAAGACTAAAACAGCGCAGCACATGAGATAAATGACAACAACACATTCTTATTGTATAGACATGGATGATGGAAGCAAAACAGCTCAGACATGTAGGGAACACAATAGACTAGCGATTCTGTAATATATTTCCCGATATTAAATTGCAATTAGTTCAGTAATTTTTCTTACAAGAATATAGATAGAGCCGTTGGAGGCCTAAGGCGGAAAAAATTACAAAATATTCATATGATGAGTAGAAACTTCAACAATTGGTTCAGTATTGTTTATATGCATAAATTATTTTTTGTAGCGAACACAACTGAATAGAATTTCAGTAATATATTTCCGAAATTAAAATAATCTGCTCAACATATATAAGCAAACTTAGCTTAAAACAAGGTTATGTGTAGGAATGGATGACAATGTCCTGAAGAGTAAGCTCGCTCCGCTTGCAACTAGTAAGACATAGCAGAAAATAAGAAGCAGTGGGTGGTTTACATTATTTACGCCATGATTACAGGACGAGTCCAAAAAATTTCCTTGACTAGAGTTATAGAACCAACATGCAGTCGGTAAGGGGATATTATCACAAATTACCTCTATCCACATCAGTATTCAAAAGTGTTATCAATAGCGGATTGCAAAAAATAGCGATTTGGATCAAATTACAATACCAGATTCATCTAAAATCATCGTGTGATTTGAAGTCTAGATTTTCTTGATAATAAGATAATGTGCTTACAGTTCTTATGTAAAAGAGATATTATCAGGGTTAATAATCATGGATCACAGCGGTTTGTTCAAATTCTCCTACGCTACAATGCTGTAGTGTTGCTAGAGTTGCTATTTGTCAAAACTTTGTACAAAATAGCGTATTACAATTTGTTCAAATTCTGCTCACATTTACTTGATACTAACTGATGGGAAAAAGATAAATAGCGAAAAGGAAGTGCATGCCAAGAAGTAAAAGGCATAAAATGTAAATGGGAGGCAGAAGGCTTTGGATACTAATTAAGAATTTCAAACTATTGAAATAAAATATGGCAAAACTCAAAATCATCATTCCACATCATATTTTGAATCAAAGCACATATATGAAAGCATACAACATGAAACCATACACATTTTCATTTTATGACAGGTGCATAAATACAAAAACATGGAAATATGATTGCTAAGACACCAATAACACCGCTTGCGTAAGTCACATATTCATTCAATTTGAGAAGAGGGAGCCAAGCAAAGTGAGTAGTAATTGTTTGCAGTAATTCATATTTCAATGTCACTTAGCTAGCCAGCCCTCCTCTACACATGCCAATGAAAATATATAGATGGATAAATAGTGGTGATCATTTATCTAAACAACTGCACAAGATCCTGTGATCTGGTGCAGTGATGATGATGTTATATATTGGGTTCTCTTCTCTACTTATATCGGGATTCTTGCAATCAAAGTAACACTCATTCCATAGAATTCATCAATTTCTCTTTCCATTTCAACCATCTAAACCTATAATGAAAATATAACCGAAAGAGAAATATAGCAAAAGACAGCACTAACAAAAACGAACAGTCAAGCAAATGAATTCCTTCATTCAGATTTGAGGGGGAAATAAACAAAGGGTTGTTTCTGAAATTCAAATTGGCATTGCTATGAGTGAGAAAATGAGGCAACTTTAAGTAGGGGTGTGAGTGAATATGAATCAGCAGTAGCAGCGATTACCATATAGAAATATTAGTATATAGTCTAGAAGCATTAGTCCATAATTATTCCTAATTGTTACGTAATCTAGAAGCATCAGTACATAATTGGTTTTGAATCACATTTTAACGAAACCAAACAGACAAGTTTAAGTACGTGACTACCAAGAATAGTAAGCAACTAAGCATAATGATTAAATTGAGAATGCTTTGTCCATTTCTTGAAATAAAGCAAACACAGCCTTAAGAAAACAAAAAGGTAGTATGACATAAGTTTTAATTCTAAACAAGAGAGTGTGCTTATCTACAAAGAAAATCAAAATCCTGTCATACGTGGATTTATCATAACAACTTGAAAAACAGATTGAGAAGTGCAAACAGAAGGATAAGAAAATGTTGGTCACATTTCACAAGTAGGATTAGCAATTTGACATGAGTCAATTTATCAGAACTACTTCAAAAACTATTAAATTTTAAAACACCCTCCTCACAAAAAACTATATTAAGCTAGTACCCAACCTGAATAAAACCAGATAAACAACAAAACAAAAATTGTGAAATCAATAACAAAAATAATCAAAAGATATAGATTATGTCATGCCTTGTCACAAAATAGGATTTCGAGACGAACTCTAGAAATCAAATCGCACAAACTTGATGTAATAAGACGAACAAGTACAAAACAAAATGCAAATAAATACTACTCTCATATGAGATCTTTCTTCCCATATCACAGACGGAAATAATGACAATTACCAAGTTCAATAAATAAGATGCAGGACATGAAGAGAAAAATATAAAGAGAATGAATGATCAAGTGTACATAGGCACATCAGTCGAGGAACCAGAAACACAACCTAAGCACCAACATCAGGTTCCCCATCATCATGCCAGTGTGGTTTTATATTGCATATATAGTAAGTTCTTTAAACTAACTAGAAAAGAACTGAGTAAAAATGGTTTCAAATTGCTATTTATACAAGATATATTAGAATGTATTAGCACGAGTAGCATCAAGTTCAGTCATGCTACACCCTTTTAAAACCATCATAGTAAGTCATTCATTAACACATTTCCATTTAAAAGAACTATTAATCGAACATAGATGTGATTCATACACAAACAATGTAAGAGCCAGTTCCAGAAAAATCTCCTAACCAAGTCACAGATTGCTAGATTAGCATCAACATAAAATAGACAGCAAAGCTTTTAATTAAAAAAAGAAAAAAAAATTCAACCTACAGAACAAAAACAGGACTGATAAACACTGAAAAGCAGATATGAATCACTGAAATGTTAAATCTGAATGTGAACATATTTCTTAATCACAATTCTAGCGGAAAAATAGACTAAGTGCAAACAGAAGGATGAGAAAATGTTAGTCGCCTTTCACAAGTAGGATTAGCAGTTTGGAAATGTCGGTCAATTTATCAGAACCACTTCAAAAACTTTTAAATTTCAAAACACCCCTTTCACAAATATCAATATTAAACTACTACCCAATCTAAATAAAACTAAATTAACAACAAAAACGGAAATAGTGAAATCAACAACAAAAATAATCAAAAGATATAGACTATGTCATGCCTTGTCAGAAAATGGGATTTCGAGACGAACTCCAGAATCAAATCACACAAACTTGATATAAAAAGATGATGAAAAGTACAAAAACAAAATACAAATGAAAATAAATACTACTCTCATGAGATCTTTCTTCCCATATTAAGGACATTTTGACAATCACTAAGTTCCATAAATATGAGACAGGACATGAAAAGAACGAAATATAAATAAAGAGAATGAATGATCAAGTGTAATAAGCACATCAGACAAGGAAGAAGAAACACATCATAAGCACAAAATCAGTTCACTATCATCATGGCAGTGTGGTTTTATATTGCATATATAGTAAGTTTTGCAAATTAACTAGAAAATAACCGAGTAAAAATGGTTTCAAATCGCTATTAACAACATATATTAGAATGTATTAACATTAGCCACCAACATCTTGATGACTAGCACCGAGTTCTACTCATCAAGATACCAGAGTGGATCACATTTCACAAGTAGGATTAGCAATTTAACAAGAGTCAATTTATCAGAACCATTTCAAAAACTACTAAACGTTAAAATACCCTCTTCACAAATAACAATATTAAGCTACTCCCCAATCTAAATAAAACCAAATTAACAACAAAATGGAAACCGTGAAATTAACAACAAAAATAGTCAAAAGTTATAGACTATGTCATGTCCTGTCACAAAATGGGATTTCAAAACGAACTCTAGAAATACAAAACAAAAGAAATAGACTATGTCATGCCTTGTCGCAAAATGGGATTTCAAGACGAACTCTAGAAATCAAATCACAGAAACTTGATATAATAAGATGAAGAAGTACAAAAATACTCTCATATGAGATCTTTCTTCCAATAAAAAATAATAACAATTACTGAGTTGAATAAATAAAAGACAGGATATGACGAGAAAAAAATAAAATAAAGAGAATGAATGATCAAGTGTACGCAGGCACATCAGTCCAAGCACCACCAGAAACACGACCATTATCACAAACATCAGGTTCACCAACATGATGCCAGTGTAGTTTTACATTGCATATATAGTAAGTTGAACATATTAACTAGAAAAGAACCGAGTAGAAATGGTTTCAAATTGCTATTTACAAGATATATTAGAATGTATTAGCATGAGCCACCAACATCTTGATGAGTAGCACCAAGTTATGTCATGCTACACCCTTTTAAAACCACAATAGTGAGTCATTCATTGAAGTCACATTTCCAATACAAAATTTAGTTAAATCAAACATGGACGTGATTAAGACATATAAATGTAAAGAACAAAACTTTCAACCTACAGAACAAGAACAGAAACCAATAAATAAACATCGAAAAGCAGATACGAATCAATGAAATGTTAAAATACTTCTAAATCACAATTCTAGCTGAAAAAAGGGATTCCTAATTTAATAGTTAAAGAACCTACAGAGTTAGAATCCATACGAGTTTGACAACATTATCAACAATTTTGCCAATGATTTGAACTATCAAAGATTAAAACAGCGCATAACATGAGAAAAACGACATTACTCTTTTCATATCCAGTCAAGCTCCTGCAATTTCAGTGGCAGATAAACTTCAGAGAGAAACCGAAAATCAAAGTTGCACAAAGCTTCTATTTCAGCCTTCTTCCCAGTCTTAACCATCAATATCAACTCATCCACCCAACCACGATTCTTCTTGACGTAATCCTTCCGCAGCATATTCTCAACAGTCTTAACATCTTCAGTGGTCATTGGCAGGCGACATTTCTCCGGTTCCAAATCACCCGGCCTCATCCCTAACCTCTTCAACACACAAGAATCACAGTCCACGAGAGCAAACACCGGAAGCTTCAACTCGGCCCTCATCTTTCCCAAGAACTTCATCGTGGCCAAATCGGGTTCAGGCCCTTCCCTTGGCTTCACAATTACACACGGGAATCGGTTATAAAACCTATCTTCAGTCAACCTGAGAAAAGCAGAATCTTTCTCAACCAAAAGAATGAAGAGAGCATCATCACTTTTCATGTTTCCAACGTGATCAATGTTCCGCGGAATCCCCTTACTCGAGCTACCAATTTTTGTGCAGCCAATGATATCTCCGTTGTAGGTGAAAATCAAGTTTCCAACAACTTCTCCACCAACAAAATCAGAATCAAAATCTCTTTACTTACACTTGAAATACCAACATCAAGAGTCTTTTTATTAGAAATAAGAGATACGTTAGCTATAGTCACTATAACACTCTCTTTACTTCAATAAATTTTCAGTCCTTTATCTTCTTTTTTTATTCATTTTAGTCATTTATCTTTCTTAAATGTTGAACATTTATCCTTCTATTACCCAACATTACATATCAAAGTTCAAGCACTCGATATTTAAGTTGTCTAAAAACAATGACGGATCTAGAAATTTCAGTTAGTAGAGGCACAATAATATAAAAAATAATAATTAATGCATAAATTAAACAAAAATTTGGAGATTACTTCAACATCTACAAATTATAATTGTTTTCTACAAGTCTTTATATTTTAAAATTGTTTTATATTTTTCGTTTTTAATACTTTCAAAATTATATTTCTCTAAGTATGTGACCAAACAAGTAATGAATATTTTATTTTTCACACTATTGTGTATTTAATTAATCACAAATAAAATTTAATAATTTCTGTGGGACCATCACTTAATTTTTAGTAGAAAACATATAAAATTATAAAGAACTAATACTCAAATACAAATGGTGTGGAGGCAACTGCCCCAATGCCCTTAACGTTGATGTATACTTGGCTAAAAATATGATTGATTATAAATGGAATTGGACACATATTTTACAAGAAGAGAGAATTTTATGGAGATGCTAATGACTATTGTTGTTAATTATGGTAGGACCATAAAGATGATAGTGAGTGACAAGTCAAGGGTGGGTGATAGTTGCTTGTAAAGATGATATCATGTGTAAAGCTTAAGACCTTTTACCCTTTTTTATTGTCAAGTAGTGCCTTATACCCCTTCAGGTTTAAAATCACCATGCTATTTTCTATTTTTGCAGAGGCAAATAATATATATTGAAATCAAAATAGGCGCCGGGCCAAGGCAAAATAGATCCAGGACTCAAGAACCCCTGTCCAAGAATACATACCAATACCAAAATCCAAGCATGAAATGAAACTGATATATGAGGGTCAAACATAACTAACTACATAAGCCTTTTAAAGTATCTAGCAGACACTCGTCACGAAAGAGAAAGGAAAATCATCTTACAAAAACACGGACTCGGATCCTCTCCACATTGAAGCCGTGCAGCAAAATCTCTAACATGCACAAAAAGTGCTACCGCATGCGGTAGTATGCTATCTTAGTTAGAAAGAATTCTGTTACATCGTTGCACGGTGGAGAGGATCCAAGTTGCAAAAATACCTATCTATAATATTGACAAACCAATTACATGTAAAAGATAAGGTTTGTTTAATATCATTACAGCTTACAAGGCAAAATCACATATACATTTGTTTTCTTCCCATTGACAATCTGCTGCTGTACCAATTCTATTTGAATTGAAGAAATGTAATATAAATATGAATGTAAAGCTTTACTCTATTTCACTTCCTATATACACTCTGAAAGAATGTTGGATGAGAGAATTCTCAAAATTGATATTTTTCTACTTCTATAACACCACATCGAACATTGGATTAATCAACCGGCAAAAAACAAATACTCTCACCTGGTAGATCAATCCAACGGCCAAGGTGCTGCTAGAGGGGATAGAAGTGCTAGAGAAAATCCGGACCCGATAATTTTGGTCTGCTACCCTGCTGCTATTAACCAAAGCATTATGAGGGATGATATTGAAATTGAGATCCAGCTCATGAAGGCAAAGGCAACAGAAATCTGGTACTTTTGACACTCCTCTCCGAAATGGCAATGTCCCATATCATGGAAGTACAAAACTGTAAGTCCAGCTGAGGCAGAAGCTGCAGCTAGAGATATTGTTGCTGTTACCTGTGGAGTGTGGATACCAGTGGTCAAGAACCAAACTTATGTCTTGTTTGGATAAACAACTTAATTAAGTGCTTATAGCACAAGCACGTACGATATAAAGTGCTTATGTATAACTATAAACTATTTTTTATAACAAAAGATAAAATATAGTCAAATTTATTTGATAGTTGATACAAGTTATAAGTTGTTTTCACAGGCTATTTTGAAGAGCTTATGGAAATAAGCTAAAAACAACTTATGTACATGTCATAAGTTGTTTCAATAATCTCTCCAAAACTGTTTCAAAAAATTCTAAGGCTAGTTAAGAAGCTCAAATAAACCAATCAAAACAAGCATTTGCTAAAACGATAAGGATCATAATCAACAAGTCCTATTGCATCTAACAAACTAATTAGGAAAAGTATAGATTTACTAAAAGACTAACCCAATCTCCAACAACAAAGAGGCTAATCAACACAGGGTTAAGCAGAACCTTCTTTTTCACCAAAGCATATGCATCCAACAAAGCAAGCGCAAAACTCCAAATGATTTGTAAAGCCATTGACGCTATCAAGAAACTGCAAAAACAATGGAACAATAGGTATTAGGATTTTCCACATCCAACATCCAAGCATGGTTGTTGATGTATTAACGAACAATGCAAGTTTCTTTACCAAAATTCATTTTAAAGCATGCTTTTAACAATGTAAGGGACTAAAATTAACATAGATTTGAATAGAAAACAAGAAAATTGTTATTCTAGGGCTATATCACATCCCACTCTGATTTTAATATTGATCTCCATCCTTTGGAAACACCCTTCTTTATCTTGATTTAAAGCTTAATTCTATACTTATCTGTGATTATTCTGTTTAGGACTATACAGTCAGATCTGAAGTAATTAAAATCTGACTGGACCTTAAACCTGTGTAGGCGCCGGTTCAAGGATTAAAGGTCAGACTGAGACTTTTTCTTAACCAGGACAAACTAGCAACTGGCAAGCTGCCGGTTTTGTCCAGTTTTCATGTTTTTTTAGTGGTTTCCTGGTTTCTAGTCCGGATTTCTGCCAAGGTGATTAATGGATTCATCTGGACCGGATGTGTGTCTGGTTCTCAGCCGGATCAGTCAGGTTTTGGTTACAATTGTCAGATTAGTGACATATTTTTATGAAGCATGGAAGTACATACAAAGACTTTATTTATTTTTTTGACAAAACAGAGACTTTATGTTAGTTTAGTCAAAGTTCTAGCATCCAACTACACAGTAAGAGTGAGTAAGAAAAGGTTATTTTGAATGATATAGCATCATGAATTTGGTAGATTAAACTAGTAAATTCGTTGTCCTTTAATGTGTAATCCATTGCAACACATACAATGAAGTATTATATATGAACACATTCACTAATAGTTGTGTTTACGAGGATTGGTTTTACCATCCAAAAAGGCGTGGTGGCACATCTAGTTGTCTGCTTGCCTTCTATTCATGTGTAGTTAATCCTTGATATGCAATAGTTCTACCAAACAATCTCAAAAGTTTGTTTATGTCAATAAATAAGTTCAAATAATTCACTAATAACCACACCTACTAATGTGAATTAAGACACTTCATCTATCATGTGTAATTGCAACAAAATCACACAATGCACCTAACTTGAATCAATAATAAACAATTGGAAAACACATGATAATATGATATGATGATTGACGGATCTGGCTTTGCTGCAGTAATGATACACCTTCTCGTCACTATTATAAGCAAAACTTTATTCTTTAGGTTAATTCAATAAACGATGTATGTAGTCTACATTAAACGATCTTGATCATTGATTTAGATCAGACGATCAAGATAAGTAAAAGCGTCACACAATTACTACCGGGATGGAATCTATTTCCATGATATGAATATCAAACCTAAAATAAATGACTGGATTATAAAGTTTCAAAAAAAATATAAAAACAAAAGCAAAATACTTAGCTAAATGAGATATGAATAATTACCAAAATGAAGTGTAATAAAAGAAACTGGGTGTAGTAGCAATAGAAGCAATTGAACCAGTAGCAAAAATGAACTGTGAAATCCTTAGAATCAAACCAAGAACAGTACCAGGTGTGCCAGAGAAATTCTTCATCTTTCCTTTACCAAATCAAAGCAATCTTCAGAATCTTAAGAGCTAAAAATGAAAACCCATCTTCAGAATGCATAGAACAAATCATAGACCATTAAATTCAGCTTTAAATCACAGAAACTGAGTGGAAGATAAGGAAGATAAGGCAAGGAAATTGAGTCTCAGAAAGGAAAATGAATAGAGTGAAAGGAACGTTTGAGCTGAAACTGAAAGGGAGAATATGAAGCAATGATTTTTCTTTTCTTTTGTTGAATAAATGAGACTTAAAAATGATGATATATTACATTTAAATAATCTAAGTTTTAGAGTTTTTGGATTGAGGAATGTTACGAGGGAATTCAAATATTTTAGAAGAATTTTATTAATTGGATGATAATTTGGAGAATTTTTAAAATGATGAAAATTTATTAAGTATTTTGTTCAATTTAAATTTAAAGAATTTCAAATGACAACTAAAAGATAAGAATTTCAATTTTCTTCATTCTTATAATTTTCAAATTTTGCATTTTGTTCTTACATTTTCAAAAAAAATTCAAATTGACCCCATTAAATGTCTAAAAAATTGCAAATTGACCCCAATTTTTGGGAAATTACAAATTTATCCCTCAAAAAAATTTCAAAAAATATAAACTGACCCCTCAAATTTAACCCTAATTTCAATTTTCAAATTTATAAAAGTTGTCCAAAAATTATGATAATGAAATTTGTAATTACTTCATCCAAACAAGAATATTTAAAAATGAAGACAATTTAATTGAATTATTTAAATTGTCTAGAATTCTAAATTCTTCAAAAAATTTAGAGAATTTTAAAGTAATTTTATTTGTATTAATCTTTCTACATAATTGGATTGTATGTCACAAAAGTTATAATATATTACATTGCCATTTTTAGTCCAAAAATATGATAGAGGATTAAAATTGAGTGATTTTAAAATGGAGAAATCAATTTCGTAATTGAGTAAATATAGAGAGACTAAACCGTAATTAACCTTATAAATAATAAAGCAAAGATAAAGCGGTCATTGAAAAAAGGAAAAAAAAAGTTAAATTTTTTTAATTCTTATAGAATCAAAAGGTTTCATATTTAATTTGTATTAAATTTTAATCCTCTATAGTATTGCAAGAATAGTCTATATTTGAATTTTTTTTTGTTGCTAAAAATGGATACTTTTAATTCTATAAAATTATTAAACAAATTTGATTTTAATTGCGTGCACACAAAATTTTATGATACGATAAAGTTTAAAGATAATTGTTATCCGAAGACGTTGATTTGATCATGGAGAATAATTTGGTGCATCAATACTTACTTAAAATTGGGAGTAGGGAGTAGGATAAATGAATAACCATATTAACTTTTCTCGTGACAATCTCAATCCTATTATAAGGACAACTATATTGACTCATCCTTTTGTTTTTGAGGAAAGTATATTGACTCATCTTACATTGTTTCAGAATACTTCTAACTTCAAATTCATCAATATGGACCAATAAGAAAATTATTTACTAACATTCTGCAATCAAATTCAATAATGACATGAGTTAGTATCTAGTTTTTGGTCATATCAAGAGCACACAAGAGGCCAAAGCCTCAACATCTAGATCTTTCACGGAACCAAACCAATGATGCATTCAACGTAAATGCGATTTTACTTATTTGTCTCAAGAAATTTTGCAAGTAAAGTTCTAGATTCTACACCGAAAGTATCAAATCACATAGTCAGTTTCACTTGCGTTTTGCTTGTCAATTCTTCAAATGCAGCCAAAAATGCAAAATCTGCACTACAGACACGAAGAAACTCGCCAATGGCAAAATGTTGTTGTCCTTGCCAACTTCTCTTTTGCTTGTTGGCTCGTCTTGGGGCCTGTACTGATGTTTTATAATGTTTATATAAGTTGTTGGATGTATATTATGCATTGCAAGTCAAAAATGCAAAATCTGCACTACAGACCCGAAGAAACTCGCTATTAGCGAAATATTTCGCTAATAGCAAAATTCCCCAGATGAAACTCGCCAATGGCGAAATGTTGTTGTCCTTGCCAACTTCTCTTTTGCTTGTTGGCTCGCCTTGGGGTCTGTAGTGCAGTCCGAGGCTTTTTTGCGATGGTTTCCAACTTTCTAACCCTAAACAACATCTAAGCAATGCACATCACATCGAGCGATTCTTGAATTGAAAATCATGGACAATATTAACATGTACATCAAGAATGGCACAAGAGAGTTAAAGATGTATATTCGGGTAGCGATTAACTAAGAATGGGGAAAGATCATAGAGCCTCGACGTAGACCATCGAGAACTAGAATGATAGCAAGAACCCTAAGTATGTTAAGTTAGGTATGAATTAGCACAAGCATGTAAGTACATTACTGCTAATCGGGTAGGTCACAGATTTGTGGTAAACAAACAAGAAAGTTTAGTTTAAACCTTCATGTATGAACAAGACTTTAAGCAAGATGTAGGTGTCATGTCTCTTGTTATCCATGCCAGGGTGATACAAGAGGTTCACGCCAGGGGGACGGGACACGCTCCGCAAGGTAGGCCCGCACGACACTGAGGGAGTCCAATGTACCTTAGCTAGGTTTTCATCGGTCATGTATGAGATTGTACTTGGGGTTACTCCACCCGATACACTACGTAAAATGAACTCAAATAATATTGTTTGTTCAACGCTAACCTCTAATATAATGAATGAACATGATTATGATATGATTACGATTGGGATATGTTATGAAACATGTGTAGGCCTATGTACCAAGATAAGACTATGAAGTTACACCGTTGACGATCTTAGGGTCTCCCTGATCGTCTGGTTTAGGATTGTGTCATGAATAAGTTATGTTTAGGTCTTGATACATTTAGTGTATCTTGACGTAGCGGTCTTAGGTTCCCTTGACTGCCATGACACATATGATGTATAACAAGACTTGTAAGCTAAGTTAAGAAGAACCCTACGACGGATCTAGTATGCACGACCGTCTAGGTAAGCATGATCCACACACGTATAATCAACCGACAAGTTGTATTGTAGATAAGTGATGACCCTAGGTTTCCCCCGCGGTTACATATAGCCTAGGATTAAGTAGAACTCACTAAGACATTATGTCTCATCCCAATCCTTTTTGTTTTAGATAAGCAGGTTGGTTTAGCAGGATTTAGCAAGCTTGTAGCCGGATGGATAATCAGCAAGTGCTCGTTCGTACCCGCTGCAGGATGTTATGGACTTTAAGGATGTATTTACTACGTTTTGGACGAGTAGTATTGTCTTGTTGATTGTACGAACGCGTATTGTTGTATAAAATATTCATTCGAAGTCTTTATGTTGTAAATTTTAATGTATCCAGTACTAAAGATAACACACTCGCTAAACTTTCTAGATACGTTTAGTGTGGGTGTTACACATTCATACTTTTCTCATTATCCGGTCATGGTGGTTAAAAGAGTATGGTTGTTGACGGTGGATCTTTGCTCTTTATGAGGAAAGTATGTGTGGTTAAAGATGGTGTCAGCGTGGTTCTGAGAGAGCTTCAGTTTATGGCCTCTCCCTGACTAGGTTGAGGTTGAGGAGCTTCCCTGGCTCTCTGCTTTGTTCTTGACGAAGACTCAGGTTGATTCCTGAATCATCTTATGCGATGTTCTTTGCCCTACTGCCAGGATGTTCCTTCCTCATTCTTCTATCTAGGCTTCTCGTCCTAGTTTTCCACTTCCATTTGTTTGTCTAGTTCCCATCTTATTGTGGTCGTTACATGCTCGACCATATCCACCTAAATCTTAAATAGGGTGTTGAAACAACGATCTTCCCTTTCTGCGGATGACCTTGGTGGTAAAAGGTAGACATGGTGGTCTCATCTACATGATCCTCCTTTGGGACATCTATTGGCCTTATTACGAATTCTTTGTCGAAACCAAGATCTGATGATCCTCCCTATTTGTTTCACACTGGGTCGGTTGGTCAACCTTGTTTACTCGACCCTTCAAGGAGGATTTCCTTGCAGTATTTTAGTAGGCTTCACTGTTGGAGTTTGGGCTTGTCCGGTACCCCGACTTACCTCCTATTGTTTATTACACACACACACACATGCAATGTAATTGCAATGATTATTATAAATGATAACTTTGTACCTCCATTGTTGTTGAAACTTTGAGTTTCTTTGTGATCTGGTTGTGATAAGCTAGGCCACGTTCATTGATATCGCTGGGCAAAACCATGGGCTTATTGGTGGTTGATCAGGTATGCGTAATCATCCAAGGTGTAACTTATCTTCCTGTCTAAGTGAAAACCAGGTACGAGCTCAACGTTTACTTTTGTTCCCACAGTGGCTAGCCGTTTAAGAACGGGGTCACCTTGGGAGGTTTGGTATCTTTGACCACTCCATTATAGCCATGCGTTTAAGAACGAGGTTGAATTGGGAGGTTTGATTTCTTTGGTCGCTCCATTATAGCCAATCCGTTTAAGAATAGTATCGACTTAGGAATGAGTCTCTTTTGGCTGCCCCATTATAGCCTATCGCATTTAAGAACGAGGTTGACTTAAAAGCGAGTCTTTTTCCCTCCATTTGAGCTCAAGCTCGTGGCTCCAGCTAGGATTATGTAGTCCTACGAATAAGAAATATTTCCAACAAAACTATAAAACGACAATTCCTTTATTCATATTCACAAGATGTTATGTACAGTGTATTTAAAAGAGGTAGGATGATGTTCCTGCTCAAGGATAGTTATAACTTTTTTTTAAAAAGAAATTGGAACTTAGTATCGTCTTTGGGACTTCTCGTTGGTTTCTGGATGAAGATCAAAAGCTCGACCTTATGGGATGTTGCCCGAGCGTATGTCTCCCTTTTTTTTCCATGGGAGTCGTGGTCTCCGGTCTGAACATGTATTTTGTGCTTGGTTGTAATGGAATTCGACTAAACTGGTTGGTCAGAAGGGCATGTCCCTTTGGTTTTTCAAGTTCTCTAATCGTGGGCACCTCCAAACTCTGTTGCAGGGCCTTTTGGAAGGGCCATTCTCCTTAATGTATGTTGGTCGGCCGATGATGAAATTGTATATTGATTTGCAAAGGGGAGACCGATAACTAGACTTCATCAGTTTAGCGAGATTTTTCTTCATCGCTAAATGTAACGAGGAGATTTAGATGTCCCTAAGGGTGGGTGATCGTCCCATTATAACCTGAGTATATTTGTTCCTTGTGTGATGCTAGGACGTCTCTTGTGAAATACAATTTTGTGAATATCTCCTCGTACGTTACATCTAAAGAGCTTCATTTGTCCACTAAAATTTTGGACACGTCGTGGTTGGCTATCATCGCTATGATTATGAGCGGGAAGAATTTGTTAGGAGCTAATCCCATTATCTCGTTCTCGCTAAGTCTGATTAATGGGTGACTTGATGTTTTTGGTAAGGTCGTGTCTTCACTTGATTGGACATAGAGCTCTCAACTAATATTTTTTTCATTGTTCCATTCGAAGGTTACTGGGGACGAGGAAATCCATCAATGATTAAGTCGATGAAAGGGTTATGAAAAGATGGAGCGTACAAACATGAACATTCCTTTCCTAGGGTCTTCTTCCTTTAGAGCCTCAGTATCTTTGTTCTCCACGACCGCTATTGATTTCCAACGTGGATCCTAACATCGATCAAGCGACTTTTTCCTTTTGGATGACTCGCTCCTCCTTGATGATTTTTGAGGTAACTCTTTATGCATATGTCTATTGTGAATGATCCTGAAGAGCCTGGATTGCGGAACGAAGTGCCATATACGTAGTGGTGGTGTTCACATTGAAGTTTTTCTCAATTACAATGTTGAAGCGGTTACTGGTGGATACGAAACAATTACAACAAAAGGATTTGAGGAAATATGTTGATAATCACCAACCGCCCATCATTCTAGTGCTAATGATTTGTACGAGAACATAGACTTAAGGATGAATCAGTTAGGATACTCGTGCGATGGAGGACTGGTACGGTGGAGGAGATGCTTGGATGAGTTTTCCGATGATGGCTACGATGATGTAAAGAGGTACCTACAAAGCATAGACACACTCTGACGCTCAAGTCAGTATTTTATAGAAAGAGGGAAAAGCGTTTTAAGTTTAGCTTTGAATTTTTTGAGTTTGGATGAATTGATTGTGTACATGGTATGGCAAAGGTGTTATGCTTATGAAGACAAGGTTGTCACGAGACCCAATTCCGTGTTGTGAGGAGCCTAGGTGGTATTGTGCGAGCACCTTTGAGAGGTGTTGTGCCCATCTGTAGGTCTTAGGTAGAGGAGTCGTTGTTAAGCCTTTGACAAGTCACTACTGAAATGTTGAATCCTGAGGTCCAGTCTAGAACACCAGTATTGCAGGGTTCGAAACGGATTGTTGTCATGGCTCTGAGATGGATGGTGTATTATTGAAGGAGGAAGAGGTGCTAGAGTTGGGCATGCTAACCCGTAGGGTTTATTATTTATTTGACTTTGAATATTTAGTTTGGAATATGTGGTATATATGGTTTATGTTGTTCAGAATATTTTGTATACTTTGGATATCGGTTTTTATACAAGTTCAATATTATGATTATGATGTGTAATGCTTTCATTATATGTTGTAGTATTATGATGGATATCGGTTTGTATACATTAGATATGAGTTTGGAATATTATGATTATGATGTGTTACGCTTTGATGTGTGTTGTAACTCGGTGCATGTTTGCCAAAAAGTGTGTTCTCTATCACAAATACTTGTAAACTTTGTGTTGAAACATTTCAGATTATATAATTTTAATCTATATTTTACGATTTCAAATTATATAATCCGAAAGTGTCAACATATAACTACAAGTTCTCTTAGAAACTGGTCTAACGAGGGAATTTGACACAATTCATATTATATGATCCGAAATATTAATATTTTTTTCGGATTATGTTTTACAAAACAATAATATTCCTTATTTTGAAGTAACTGAAGCTTGATAATGTTTGAACCTAGTACAAGAATTAAAGCCATTGTACATAGCTACTTTCACATAGTCAATTCTTGAAATGCAGCCGAGGAGAAGTACCCTTATTGCATTTTGTTATGTAGCTGTCCATAAATTTTGGAAATGAAGTTTCTTT
>Ga0315914_1001482_pt1 | contig 35154 bp, 12 predicted proteins | sample MpolenodulesMG_FD_203920 | JGI IMG/M metagenome (GOLD analysis project Ga0315914, IMG submission 203920) | Medicago polymorpha root nodule microbial communities from Los Angeles, California, United States - elongated nodules | ecosystem: Host-associated > Plants > Roots > Nodule | place: USA...
TCTAGAGTTATTGATATATGATATAGAGTTATTAGTGGGTCCCATTTAAGAAATTTATGAGGTGTTAGGTTGGAGGGATTGAGTGCTTATTAGGTACTAATATTAAAAAATTATAAATGAATGATGTATCTGCATGAGGCCCACTTAAGCACCAAAAAATGGATGTCTCCATTGTGGGTGCTCTAAGGATTGCCTATATTCAAGCTATCAAGGATATGTATGAGGGGGCTTCAACTAGTGTGAGAACGCAGGATGCGGCCATCGAAGATTTTCCCATAACAATAAGATTGCATCAAGGATCAACCCTAAGCCCTTATCGTTTTACTTTAATTTTGGATGTACTTGTTTTGAACACATCCAAGAGCTAGCACCGAGATGTATGCTTTTCGTAGATGATGTAGTCTTGCTTGGAGAGTCAAGGGAGGAATTGAATGAAAGGTTGGAGACAAACCTTAGAAATGTATGGCATCTGCCTGAGAAGAAGTAAGACAGAGTATATGGAATGTAATCTCATCTCAGTAAAAGGCGAAGTATTTCTACTTTAGATGCGAAAGTTGGAGATCATATCATACTACAAGTTACAGAATTTAAATATCTTGGGTCCATAGTGCAAAATGACGGAGAAATAGAAGCAGATGTAAATCATGGAATTCATACTGGGTGGTTGAAATGGAGAAGAGCCTCAGGTGTTGTATGTGATACGAAAATACCACTTAAGTTGAAGGGGAAATTTTATTGAGCAACTGTAAGACCGGCGATATTGTATGGAACAAAGTGTTGGGCGGTGAAGAACCAACACGAGAATAAAATTAGTTTGGCGGAGATGAGGATGTTGTGTTGGATGTGTGGTAAGACTACTTGAGATAGGATTAGAAATGAAAATATTAGAGAGTTGGGTTAGCGCCTATGGTAGAAAAGATGGTGGAAAATAGGCTTAGGTGGTTTAGGCATGTAGAGAGATGACCTGTAGATTCTGTAGTAAGGAGAGCAGATCAAATGGTAGATAGTCAAATCACCGGAGGCAGAGGAAAAATTAGAAAAACCATAAGAGAAACTATTAGGAAAGAGTTGTAGATTAATGGGTTGGACCAAAATATGGTTTATGATAGAACTTATGGCGTAATTTAATCCATGCAGCTGATCCCACTTAGTGGGATAAGGTTTGGTTGTTGTTGTATAGTTTTTCTTTTATGATGTAACCCAGGTAAACTTGTGTTCCTCAATGCCATAAGAAATTGAGTTAATCTTGTTCAATATTTTTGTCCTTGTTTCCTTTTGGGTGATACGGACTGCAGAATGAGTAATACTCTTGATATCTAAACTGATATTTATGTTATCAATGAGTGAGAGTGAAGCTAAATCATAAGACAAATACACAAAATTGAGTCTTGAAAGGTGAAACCTAGGGCATCATTCAGTTATGCTAAGATACTATAATCAACAATCAAGAGGTTTTAGAAGAGTATTTGGTACTATCTTATCGTACTGATGTGTTTGGAAGAGCTTATGATATGCTCATTAGTTGGTTTCTACTTATTTTATAAGTTTTCCATGATAGTTTATAGAAACAACTTTGTAGAATATATGCGGAATTTCTTCTCCTTTCCTCTTTGATTGTAGAAATAACTTAATTAAGTTTTTTATCCAATCAGTCCCTAAAATGGAAAAACCGGGTGGGTGTTAAGCTTCCACACCAATTGAAGAGTAGGGATTTTGGAAATAACCCTTACCTTTTCCTGGGATATTAGGTGGCTATGCTTGGTCTTTTTCTTATCATGGGATCTAAGAGAATATTATGATTCTTAAAATCGGAAAACTCCCAATGTATTGGATTAAATGCTTCAAAACATTTAACCATGAAACTAACTTATCCTTCAACCGTTGATTTTGACTCAAGCAAATACCATCAAGGTTTAATCTAACTACAATGTTTATTTTCTATATCGAGTTGAAATTATGGAATAAATCAGTTGTTTTAAAGTTGTTACTGAAACATGGTTTGCAGAAAATACTGATGACATGTCTAGTAGGATGATGGCTACGAGCATTTGCGCACTGATATTTGATTATACATCGGAAGAGGCTCTTTTAAACTATCCTGATTTCAACCATGACACTCTTAGCAGTCTTTATCAGCTCATCGCAAGATGTCTGACTTCATCAAAACAGGTGATCAAATTATACTATTGAATAGGTTCAGTAAATTTTGTTGCACAATATTGGTAAGCATCAGCATTAAATTATTTATTTTCGCTTCAGTAGTTTCGCGTCCCTTTTATTCTTCGTAATATTGATTAGTATCAAAATGACCTTCAACCATTATCTTATCTCCAGTGTTATCATATGTTTAGTCCAACATCATCTTTGATATGCATATTTGTACTTTTAGTCAATATTTAAATAGTGTGACTTTTTACTCTATATAGTACAAAAGTTAGTGTGATAAACTCTGGTGATATTATCCTTTAATTATGATAATCCTTCGACGTCTCTTTCTATTTTTTCATTACATCACATATGAAGTCTGATCTAATGTTTTAATAAACGAACCATGCTAATTGTTGGTGTTTCTATATAAGTTCGAGTAGGATCACTTTAAACATTTTCCTGCTAAACGTAGATGCAGTCACTTAATTAGATTTTGCATCGAAGTGAAAAAAGAGTTTATTTAACTGGTATATAGAAATATTTTATTTGACTGGTATATAACTATATATAATTCCAAATTATTACTATTTAGTATTTACACGTCAATCAAATTAGTAGAAGTCACTAAATAAGATAGTGAAAACGTCTATATTGCATTTTAACAATCATTGAAGAAACCTGATTGCTCATTCCTGACCTTGAACTTGATTATTTTCAACTGAATTGTTGTTCCTCTCATTATATTTGAACTGTCTGGGCATCTCATTTACTAAATTTCCATTGTTTATAATGTAGTAAGCTCAATTTCCATTGTTTATAATGTAGTGAGCTCAATATAACATGTTATATGTGAATTTTATGTATTAAACTCCTCACTGAAGTATGTTATAATCTTCACCATTGCTGAATAAATAAATATATTATCAGCGAGTAAAGCACTGCAATATCTCATTGACATTGTTTGAAAATTTCAAGTGTTACCACATTGGTTGAGTCTTTTGACATCATTAAGTTCTCTTATGCATTTTCTACAGCTGGAATGTACATACTCTTTAATTTTAAATAGTCCTTCTGAAAGCTTACTAGATTTTTCCTTTCATCGGAATCAACCCTTTTGACCACTTCTTGAACTCTACTCAGAAATTTTATGTTTCAGTGGTGAATTAGTTATTTGTAATTGATTTTAATGTCATAATTACTTAAACACTTGGTTGTTTTTTATAATCTATTGCAGGATACCAACCTGGATATGGATCTATCTGAGATTATCTCTGCTGGTAAATGTCTATTTATTTTAGTTATTAGAACATCAATTAAAGGCTTTTTGAAGGTTTTTTTTTAAACTCTTAATTGCTGTGCAGGTTTCTCTCGATGGGCTGATCGGTACCCCCACATCAGAGAGGCAATCAAAGTATGATTTCGATTTTCTTAATGTGTATTAGTTGTACGTGGATGCTTTAACTTTTGATAGCATTAACAGTTATTTTACGTGATATTGGTTTGTAAAGACCTTAATTTAGTTTGTTAGTGTAAATATCTTTTATTCACACAAATGAAAAATAGAGAAGGATGATTTTACTAAGTACTCTTGTTATATATTTTATTTTTTCATATTTTATAAATTCATTTTAAGAGATCACTTATTGCTTTCGTGGCAATTAATATTATAAGTTCTCTTTCCATCAGTATACTTTGCAACATGTGCCATAGTCTCTTATGCCAATTTCTGCGCATTAATCATCCAGAGCCAATGTCAATTGTCAGGTTTAGTTCTTTCTTATTACTAGTAGTATAAAATTTTTGTATAATGTGCAAACAACACATTCTCTCTGATTGATTGAAATACAAATAGGTTCTGCTAAATCATATAGAACCCACATAAATTTAGTGGGATCCGTTTAAAATTCAATCAATTGGAGAGAGTGTGTTGCCAGTATATAATTCATTGATATGAATGTTTGTTATTTAACGACGGTTGAGTGTATTGTTGTATTGTATTGTCTATCTAGTTGGTATCATGTCTTCTATAACTTCAATTATTAAATTAACATGATTTTTCATAATAGATACTTCCTCAAATGACTTCAACTAAATGTCAAACATTTTTTAAATACAAGTTAATATCAAGGACAATATGTACACAAATAGTTAATTGATTTTAATGTTGTGTACATAATTATTCTTAAAGATTCTTCCTATTTCAAGACATAATTTAATGAAATAGAAACAAGAGCTTGTAATTTCATGACTTGCGCAAACTATCATTTGAAAAAACCACAATGTGACGTTAATCCTTTATCCTTCTCAGGAGCTTTGAATTAAACGCCAAATTTTATTCAAGAAATACCAAGCACGTAAAAACGTAATTCAGTTGTCATATATATAAGAGTTTAAACCCAAAACTCCTTCTCAGGAGCTTTGAATTAAACACCAAATTTTCATTCAAGAAATACCAAGCATGTAATTGAATTGACATAAGAGTTTAAACCCAATATTAAAAAAAGAGTAGTGTATCAGGCATGTATCTTTCACATAATAAAAAGTACTACTACTAAATTACCAAAACTAAGTACTACTACTTTTTGTCAAAAAAAACTAAGTACTACTACTATAAATCTTTAAGGCTTTGTTTGGATTGCCGTAATATGATGGAATGGAGTGGAATGAGATGTGATTCCATTGTTTGGATATTTTAAAAATGAGTGGTATGGAATGGTATATGATGGAATCCATTCCATCATTTCTCTCGTTTTTCTTCCCCTCCAATTTGGGGGTGTATGAGATGGAATCCACATTCTTAAGTTTTTAATTACTAAATTGTCCCTTTTTAACAAAAAAAACTTTTATTATTTATGTCTCATCGGCAGGCCTTGCGTGTTGTGTTTTTGTTCTTCAAGTTTTATATTCTTTTCTTCTTCTTCCTAACAGGTCTCGACCTTGCGTTAAACAATTATTCTCTGAAGCTGAAATTCATTCACTAGCTTTTTCCAACTCTTTTCTTTTTAATGTCTTACTATTATAATAAATAAGTGGCCATAACTCAGGTATTGTTAAATTTAACTTAGCAATATGATTGGATCATTCTTCTGAAAGATACTTTAACATTTTTAATGAAAACTTAACAAAATCACTTTTGAAATCTATTTTAACTTATAAAAAATAGCTATAATAAGTGTTTTCTAATAAGGGTAAAGTTGGAATTTAAAAGTATAATTCAATCTATTCCGTTTATTTTTTAAACAATGGAGGAAAAATGTGTTCCACTCCGTCGTAAAATACTCAAACAGTGGAAAAGAATCTTTATTCCGTTCCACTTCATTCCGTTCCGTCCCGCTCCGTTATGTTCCATCAATCCAAACATAGCTTAAACCTAATATTTGCATCCTCCTAATCAAGAGTTTTTGTCAGGCAAGACTCCCATCCAAGCAGGTGGTAACATTCCCGTTTGCTCATGGACAGTCTTGAACAATGGTGGCAACATCTTGTAGACACCAGCAACTTCTTTCATACCCATGGCACCTTCGGTTATTTCCCCACCATTATCGCCACCGTTAGTCCAAATACTAATCTTAGGCTCAAGTCCGCGTATTGCCTCGGAGTTAATCTTAGCAATCTCTTGAAACATACCACCATTTATCATCAAGTAATCCCTTACAGCTGTGTAGTCGTTTCCAAGTGCATTGAGAAGCGTACTTACATACACCCCTTGAGCTTGTCCAAGTGTCACAATTCCCTCTGCCTCCTTTTTCTTTGCATAAAGCTCTGCTTCAGCTGCTTGTTTGCTAGCATAAAATGTTGCATCTGCCGATGCTTTCTGTGCTTCTGCCTCTGCCTTCTTCTCATACAGAATTGCTTCAGCCTCTTTCTGTTTCTTGTACAGCTCCCAGCTTGCTTCTTGTACCTACACCATCCAAAATTTTAATCACCAAAAAAGTAATCCAGTAAAATTATCAAATAGCTAACATCTAAAAAGTATATGTTGAAAATCATTCATCTAATATAGAACAAGTTTCATGTCAAACAAGTTGAAAAGGTTCGTAGTTATATTTTCATATTCTTTAATCTGTTTGCAAATTACATGCTACAAGCCAATTACCAAATTACATATATACTACAGTAAGTTAACTATAAATGTGCAGTTATTTTCAGCACTTCTAGAATTTCTGCTTTTCTGAATTTCGTGCCACATAAAATCGCGCCACGAATTTCTGCTTTTCACACCCCTGGTTACCTCATATTACCTCAGAACTCTATCAAAATGTCAAAATAAGTCCTAAAAATTACGTAATGACAACATGTCATCAAATTACTTAAAAATCAGCCCAAAATCCCATATTCTCTTTATATATAACTAACGAAAATACGGTCACCGCTCTTTTTATTGTGCTAACGCGTGTAAATTATGAACGGTATTTTAAATAAAATTTTAATTTTGATTAAAACTATAAATACAAATATTTGTAATTTTCAAATTATAACAAACCCAAAAGCAACCATGTTTATCTTTTTCAAAAACAACGTTGATTTAACAAAGGAGAAAACTTGCATATGGTGCCTTACCCACTTTTCAACCTGTTCTTCACATGATTTAAATAAAAAGACGTCGTTTTAGGTGTGTTCGTTGACACAGTTCTGAGCAGTTTATTTTATGAATTAGTACAAAATAGCACCAACAGTTTGTAAAGAAACAGTAGGTAAGTTTTTTCTTTTAAGAAATACTATATGATATAAATCCTTATCTTTTTTAATACCACAAACAATATAACATTAATATAGAAAAATTTGTTTAAGAGTATAATTGGAATTTGAAAATTCGGGAAACAAGTTTTAGAATTATTTATTGAAAAAAAAAATTGAGTGCAATTTACTTAATTATACATAGGCTAAATACATTTTTTTGGTACTTTAAGTTTGACAAAAATACCAAGTTAGTCCTTTAAGTTTTTTAAGTTTCAAATATGTTCTTTTAAGTTTTTTTAAGTTTAAACCAAGTCCTTAAAAGGGTAATGATGCATTAAATTAACAACTTAAAAGCCTAACCCGATATTTTTGTAAAACGTAAAGGACCAAAAGAGGTAGTTAACCTTATATATACTAGCGAAAAGACGGTCACTCATGTACCCGTCTTTCCGCTTTTTTTATTGCGCTAACGTTTGAACGATGATTTTTTTATGAAATTTTGATTTTGATTAAAACTAAAAATATAAATGTTTGTTGCTTTCAAGTTACAACAAATCAAACTATAGACATACTCCTCTGGAAAGAAAATGATCATTTATGCAAAAATCTCATTTTGAACTGTCTTACGAAAAATTTGTACGATCTGCACCTTATCCACAAGATAGCTAAGGATGTTTGGGATGCTCTTCAGAATAAATATAATATTTAAGAGGCTGGCTCGAAAAAATTTGTTGTGAGCCAGTACCTGAACTATAAGATGAACGACGACAAGTCTGTCGAAGAACAACCTCAGGAGCTTCAAAATATAGCTCATGAGATCTTTATTGAAGGGATTCAATTACCCAAACAGTTTCAAATTGCTATGATAATTGATAATCTGCCCCCTGCCTGGAAGGACTTCAAGAATACCCTTAGGCACAAAACTAAGGAGTTTTCTCTTGAAAGTCTGATTACTCGACTTCGAATTGAAGAAGAGGCAAGGAAACATGAAATGAATGAAGAGGTGTTTGCTGTCTCGAACAACAACACTAAAAAGAAATCTGTAGGTGCTGTTCAGAAGCCTAACGACAAACAATTTAAGAATCAAATCCGCCCTGCAAATAAGAATTCCAATCGGAATAAGAATGGGAACCAACTAAAGGTCTCAAATCAGCAACCACCAAAGAATGATCCTGCTCAGCCATTCAATTGCTACAATTGCGGTCAACCAGGTCATATGGCACGAAAGTGTAGGAACCCATCTACTAGACCGGCTCCAGCTCAAACTCACTTGACAACAACTGAGGAGCAACCGTACACCGCTATGATAACTGAAATCAACATGGATGGTGGATAGACACTGGCGCCTCTCGCCATGTCTGCTTTGAACTTGTTATGTTCAAGACATACACTGCTGATGATGATCAGAAGGTGCTGCTGGGAGATTCTCACACCACTGAAGTTGCTGGAATCGGAGATGTGGAGCTGAAGTTCACCTCCGGGAAGACTCTGATTTTGAAGGATGTGATGCACACTCCAAAGATTAGGAAGAATTTAGTTTTTGGGTTTCTTTTAAATAAAGCTGGTTTTGAACAGATTATAGCATCTGATATGTACTCTATTACTAAGGATGGGGTTTTTGTTAGGAAAGGGTACGCCACTGATGGCATGTTTAAATTGAATATTATGAATAAAATTTCTTCTTCTGCTTATATGTTGTGTGATTTTATTATTTGGCATGCACGACTCTGTCACGTTAACAAACGAATCATTTCTAATATGAGCGGTCTAGGTTTAATTCCAAAGTTACCATATAATAATTTTGAAAAATGTCAATTTTGTAGTCAAGCAAAAATAACAAAAGAATCTCATAAATCAGTAACAAGAGAAACTGAACCATTTGACTTAATACATTCTGACATATGCGAACTTGATGGTAACTTGACTAGAAACAACCAAAGATATTTTATAACCTTTATTGATGACTGCTCTGATTACACTTATGTGTATTTAATGAAAAATAAAAGTGAAGCGCTTGATATGTTTAAAATATTTGTTAAGGAAATTGAAAATCAATTCAATAAAAGAATCAAGCGTTATCGCAGTGACAGAGGCACTGAATATTTATCACACACATCGAATGAGTATTATAAAGAGCACAGAATAATTCATGAAACAACTGCACCTTACTCTCTTGAAATGAACGGTAAAGCGGAAAAAAAAATCGAACCTTTACCGAATTAGTAGTTGCTATCATGCTTAATTCTGGTGCAGCGCCTCATTGGTGGGGGGAAATTTTATTGTCTGTTAGCTATGTGATTAACAGAGTACCCAAAACTAAGAACAAAGTTTCTCCCTATGAAATTTTGAAGAAAAGACAACCAAACTTGTCTTATATTCGAATATGGGGTTGTTTAGCCTATGTTAGGATTCCTAACCCTAAAAGAGTCAAACTAGCCAGTAGAGCCTATGAATGTGTATTCATTGGGTATGCCTTAAACAGTAAAGCATATAGGTTTTATGACCTTAAAGCTAAAGTGATCATAGAATCAAATGATGTTGATTTCTATGAAACGAAATTTCCCTTTCTATCAAGAGATAGTGGGGGCACAAATATGAACACTACACCTGATCACGCCTAGTAATCAGGGATAGTGATGAAAACATCATAAATGATGTTACGGAACTTCGAAGAAGTAAGAGAGAAAGAACTGCTAAAGAGTATGGACCTGAATATGTGGTCAATACATTAGAAAAGGATCCATCAAATCTCAAGGAAGCTTTGACTTCCTTGGATGCTGACTTATGGCAAGAAGCCATAAATGATGAAATGGATTCTCTACAATCTAACGAAACATGGCACTTGACTGAACTGCCTCCAGGCTGTAAACCAATAGGTTGTAACTGGATTTTGAAAAAGAAACTGAAACCTGATGGAACTATTGATAAATACAAGGCTCGCCTTGTAGCCAAAGGTTTCAGACAAAGAGAAAATATAGATTTTTTCGACACCTACTCACCAGTTACTCGAATCACATCCATAAGGGTACTAATTTCCTTGGCTGTTGTTTATAATTTAATTGTACACCAAATGAATGTGAAAACTGCTTTTTTGAATGGTGAGCTGGAAGAAGAAATCTATATGGAACAACCTGGAAGGCTTTGTAGTGCATGAACAGGAAAGCAAGGTCTGTAAGTTAGACAAATCTCTGTATGGTCTAAAACAAGCCCCTAAGGAATGACATGAAAAGTTTGACAACTTAATGATTTCGAATGAATTCAAGGTAAATGAAAGTGACAAGTGTATTTATTACAAGTATGATAAAAACATTTGAACAATCATATGTATCTATGTAGATGACTTGCTCATATTTGGGTCAAACATTCCTGCCATAAACTGTGAAAACACTGTTGAGTAACAACTTTGATATGAAAGACCCAGGAAAAGCTGATGTAATTCTTGGTATCAAGATTACTAGATCAAATAAAGGAATATCTTTGGATCAGTCTCACTACGTTGAGAAGATCTTAAAGAAATATAATTATTTTGATTGTAAACCTGCAAGCACACCTTATGATCCTAGTGTAAAACTTTTTAAGAACACTGGAGATGGTGTTAGACAAACTGAGTATGCAAGCATCATTGGCAGTCTCAGATATACCACTGATTGTACTAGACCCGACATTGCCTATGTCGTGGGACTCTTATGCAGATTTACAAGTAGGCCAAGCAAGGAGCATTGGCATGCAATTGAGAGAGTCATGAGATACTTGAAAAGGACTATGACTTTGGGACTGCATTATCAAAAATATCTTGTTGTACTTGAAGGATACAGTGATGCAGATTGCAACACCTTATCGGATGATTCCAAAGCGACCAACGACTATATATTTAGCATAGCTGGAGGAGTTGTTTCTTAGAAGTCTAAGAAGCAGACCATTCTGGCCCAGTCCACAATGGAATCTGAGATGATAGCACTAGCTACTGCTAGTGAAGAAGCAAGTTGGCTAAGATCCTTGCTAGCTGAGATCCCTTTATGGGAGAAACCGTTACCGGTTGTGTTAATTCATTGTGATAGTACCGCGGCTATTGCAAAGATTAAGAATCATTATTACAATGGTAAGAGACGACATATAAGGCGAAAACACAGCACAATTAGAGAGTGTATCTCTAATGGAGCGGTTAGAGTTGATTTTGTACATACTAATGAAAACTTAGTTGATCCTTTGACGAAAGGACTAAATAGAGAGAAAATTTGAGAAACATCCAGTAGGATGGGACTAATGCCTATAGCTCATTGAGTGATGGTAACCCGACCTACATGGCTGGAGATCCCAAGATTTAGGTTCAATGGGTAATAACAAGTCATGAAGTGATAAAACATGCTATGAGAAAAAGGATATAAAAAGCATGATCCTGCAGTGAAAGAATGATGAGTTAATAGCAACTCTTAATGAGATCTATACTCTATGTTGAGTGGGGTACATAGTTAGAGGAGTACCCTTGATAGACTCACCTATACGAATGTGGAACCTAGGCCGGTCCTATGGAATTTCGAGGCAGAACTCCTAGAGCATTCGTTAAAACCAGGATACACATGCATGGCCTTAAACGCACGGGCTTTTAGAATACACCTAAGAAAAGGTTTGTGTGTGGATTCTATGTCTGAGATAGAGTTCAATGCTGTAAGCAACTCTTGTTAAATTAGAATACCTTTCGCTATGCAAAGGTTCAAGTTGTTGGCGACACCTTTGTTTATTAGCAAATCTTATGAAAACGTTTACATATTTCTCGAAACCATTTTAAAGTCAAGTGGGGGATTGTTGGAACACTAGTTAAATCTAGTGAGAAAATTGGATAGAAAAAACACAATGTAAGGACTAGTGTGTGTGAGACTCCAAGGGTGTGCCATTGGGGTACCCACTTTTGCGAACGGGTGAGCGCTTACAAAAACACATATATCACGTGCGCGACGACGACGCCGTCCGTCCGACCGGTCGGCCGGGCCTGGGCTTGGGTCAAAATGATGTATATTTTTTTATCACTTGAAAATGTTAAATTAATTAATTAATTAATTTAGTCATTATCTGAAAGCGCTACGCGTAACAAATAAAATTGTTACGATCCGACCCGATCTAAAACGCGTATCTAGAAGCTTCCGGATATATCCAATTAAGAAACAAAAACGCGTTTACTTGAGGATTAAGCCGACTTAATCCCCAAGTCACTCGTTTTTTGTTACGAACTCTCACTATAAAAGGAGAGCTCCCCCCACTCATTCTTTACACCGAAATTCACAGTTGATGTTTCTTGTGCTTTTCTGCTCTTCGCCCTTCGACTTGTGTTAATGAGTCATTCTTCTGCTTCTACTCCTTTTTGTCCCTTTCGGTTTCGAATAGAGCGGTTATGTACCGTATTGAGTGGTTTTAATTGAACGATTAAACCATATTTTGAGGTGTATATCTCGAGCGATTATATATTGTGCAGTGTGTAATCGTAACAGTGATCTGGGTTGTTTAAAGAGAGCGACCTGGTCGTGACTCAACCCGGTAATTCCTTTGGTAGATTTTTAAAACACGAAAACAACAACAAATAAAGTTGATAACTCCTTAAAAAAAATGATAACAATTAAACTTGCTCATCATAAATGGTTTATGGTGATAATAGCCCCCTAAATAAGGATTCGAAACCATTCACTTATTTCATGCATGTGCAAATATTGATGCAAGTGGTCCTTCTATACTATAATAAGGGGAATATATTCCATTCAAAATATCACGCATCTTCTATTAATGTACTATATGACGCATTCAAAAGTAAGAAAAAAAAATGGTCCTTCTGCATGAAAGTGTTTGAGAAAGTCTTGTTTATAAAGCAGCAAAGATTCCCCTCTTTGTTCTATTTAGAGACAGTTTTCAAGAATGCACATATGCATATGCATGTTACCCCGTTTACGAAATTACCCGTAAACTAGAGAACATCTTCCCATTTCTTCTAGGTCATATACTGCCCATGTCACTGAATTACAAAGCAATATGTTACTCGTTAAAGACTAGAATTTTCAAACATAAAAATAATTCATGTTACAGTTTCAAATCATACAACTAATCAACAAAGTATCATTGATACGACAATCATCATATTCCAGACTCTATAAAAATCTACTCACACAGTTGGAATATCGGTGACCGTTCGATCTTGATCTGATGACTATAGAAGAGGCAGATTTACTTTTTATTTTCTAATTAAAAATACCTAACTTAAGTGTTGGCCGTCCGATCTGAATTGAATGGCTACGGTTGCATGACTGCATATTTACTGCAGTGAATCAAGGTGGCACTAATTATGGCCTCTTATTTTTTGCTTTTTAAAAAAGGAAACAAATGCCGCAGTGGAGAGACAAATTTATGAGCAAGTACTACTTTGTTTTGTTATCAATTTTATTTTTAACTATTCATATATGACAACAACAAATAAAGTTGATGACAATTAAATTTGCTCATCAAGTTATTTATAAATGGTTTATGGTGATAATAGCCCTCTAAATATAGGATTCGAAACAATTAATGCATGTGGTCCTTCTATACTATAATAAGGGAAATAGATTACATTCAAAATACCACGCATCGTCTATTAGTGTACTGTATGACGCATTGAAAAGTAAGAAAAAAAGTGGTCTGTCCTTCTGCATAAAAGTGTTTGATAAAGTCTTGTTTTTAAAGCAGCAAAGAATCCCCTCTTTGTTCTATTTAGAAACAGTTTTCAAGACTGCACATATGCATGTTACCCCGTTTACGAAATTACCCGAAAACTAGAGAACATATCTTTCCCTTTCTTCTAGGTAATATACTGCCCATGTCACTGAATTTAGAGGCAACTACCTAGCACTAGCACTGCCACCTTATTTCATCTCCAATTGATATGCTGTGTATCAAGGTTACTAATATTCATATTGAATCATGAATTGTGCATAATTATGCTGAGAATATATGTATACTACAGTAGACGAAGGGTTTATGTCTTGAAATTTTAAGTCATTTGCCATCATTGTTGTAGGAATTAGAAAACACAAGAAAGGGTGTTGGGTAAATTTAATGTGTACTTTTAAAATGAAAAAGTTGTCAAAGATAAAAGTAAGATGAATTATATAATACAACTCTTCCAAACATGATAATGATCATAGAAATAGCCGTTCTTGTTTTTCATGAAATAAGTATGCATACTGCCAAATAAAACAACCACAATGTGATGTTAGTCTTTCTTAAGAGCTTTGTTTTAGTTTCAAAAAATTCCATTCATAAAATACCAAAGCATGTAAAAGTGTAAATTAAATTAGCATATAATACAAGACTTTTAACCTGAAAATCTGAAAGACTAGTGAATCACACACATATATCCACAATAAAAGGTACTACTATTGTAAACCTAATACTTGCATCTCCAAATTAAGAGCTTTTGTCAGATAAGGATCCCATCCAAGCAGGAGGCAACATGCCTGTTTGTTCATGGACAGTCTTAAACAGAGGCGGCAACATCTTGTAGACACCAGCAACTTCTTTCATACCCATGGCACCTTCAGTTATTCCCCCATTATTATCACCACCGTTGGTCCAAATACTAATCTTAGGCTCAAGTCCGCGTATAGCCTCAGCATTAATCTTTGCAATCTCTTGAAACATGCCACCATTTATCATCAGATAATCCCTTACTGCTGTGTAGTTGTTTCCAAGTGCATTGAGAAGTGCACTTAGATAAACCCCTTGAGCATTCCCGAGTGTCACAATTCCCTCTGCCTCCTTTTTCTTTGCATATAGCTCTGCTTCAGCTGCTTGCGTGCGAGCATAAAATGTTGCATCTGCTAACGCTTTCTGTGCTTCTGCCTCTGCCTTCTTCTCATACAAAATCGCTTCTGCCTCCTTTTGTTTCTTGTACAGCTCCCAGTTTGCTTCTTGTACCTATACCATCCAGAATTTTAATCACCAAAAAAGTGATCCAGTATAGTTATATTATAGCCAACTAATTGAAAAGGGCAAGTTAATCAATATGCACAATCGCTCATGTATATAATTTATTTATTATGTCTAATAGGTATTAACTATTAATTTCGGCAGCATCAGTTAAGATTTTTCCACTTCTAGTTGTATAATGCATATTATTCTATCAGAGTGGTGGGGGAGCCAACTTTTGGGAAACAATCAAAAGCCAACTGTGATTGATACCAATCACCAAGGTTGTAAAATAGTGTTCAACTCTCTATACAGCTTTTATGGTGACAAAAACAAGAGAACAAATCAAGTAGTCCAATTACTTTTAAAAAAATGCAACTTGACTGCTTCATATAACAGAATCAACAGAATCAATAATTAATTGAATAGAGTATGAAGTATTTTTAAAAAAATAGAGTATATTTACATTGTTATCAAAAGTTTTGTATCCTTAAAAGGGACAGAGTTTAAATCTCGATTTAAACACATGAATAGATATGAATCTCATCACATATATGCCAACAACTTTAATCACAGTGATTTAATTTCTAATGGAAATATACCAAACTATTGATCTTGTCGCTAGCTAGTAAAAAAGAATTGTATTGAAAAATTCATTTTTTGTACCAAAAAAAAAAGAATTGCATAATAATAAATGAATGAAGAAATTATATATATATATATATATATATATATATATATATATATATATATATATTTAGTGTCTGACACACCTTGAATAAGAATACTTCTGGTGGAGCAAACCTACGGAAAACTCAAAACTAAATTATAACAAAAGTACATTCTAAAATAAAATAATGAAATAACATGTACTTTTAACATTTTAACCAATGCTTCAAAGACACTCGTTAGCATTATCCTTATATTAAAAGTACATGTTATTTCATTGTTTTATTTTTCTACATCTCCTCAAATTTATTGTATTCATGTAGCCGTCCCCACTTAATGGGATAAAACTTAGTTTTTGTTGATCTCATATTTGTGTGTATATAGAATGTTTAATTTATTATTTAATATTTAATTTAACCCATTTGAGTTGATCCAGTGGTATTGACTTGAGACATGAGAGTGTGCTCATTCTCAAGGTCTCAAGTTCGACTCTCTCTGGTGCCAATTTAATTTAGGTGAGTTAATTTAACTTCTTTAAAAAAAATATATTTAATTCAATGCCATCTCAAAGATATTTAATATTTAATCTTATTTTTTTTCCTAATTTGTTTGATGTGAGAACTTAGAATTAAACATGAGATCATCTTTAACACTTCACTTCTTTAACCCTTCTACCATAGTCATCACGTCATCTTATATCCTAAGGAAATTAGCTATTTCTCCTTCCGTTTTAAAATATTGTCGCAACTTTACAATATTTGCTATTCACATGATTTACTTTGACCATACTTACTAACTAATATATAAATACAAATATTAATATGTAAGATGTTGTGTGATTTATCTCAATAAATATATTCAAAATATTAAATTTTTACTTTAGACATTGCAAAATTAATTATATTATCACCTCAAAAGAGTCATTCCTAGCACAAGACGTACTAAGGAAAGGACATCAGAGTTAAAGCCAATATTTACAAAAGTTGCCGGTACAAAGCAAAAAAAACATAAAAGAAACTCTTAGCCTATGCCCAATATGGTAAACAGATTAAGCCACCACCCATGGTAATTGAGGGGAAGAGAAATATACTTCGCCTTCAACCATGTATTTTGAAACGAAATGAGTAAATTTTTTCATTTGATTCGACGATAGTAACTTTCCAAAATAAAATAAAATCAAACACCCTACTTATTCATCTTCAAAAGATTTAGAAATTTTTTCCTTTTCAAAATTAACAATATAGGAAACACTTAAATTTATCGTTAAATAGAAAGGCCTTCCAAATTAAGAGAACCATCTGTCCCAAAAAGTCTGGAATGGAAAATCCAGAACGGTAGCGCCTGCTTCATGCTAAAGCGACTGAGACATGAGACTGTTAAAGACCAACAAAGAGGTTTTCACTCGTATTCGATGCGTTTCTTAATCACACCAAGCGTTGTTTCTACGGTTGTACGTTTTTGAAAACGATTTCATGTAATTAAGTAACACGTATTGAATGTGTTTGTTAATGGTTCATGGTCAAGCCATTTTACTTGTTTTTGTTCTCTTCACCTGCTGGTAAATGTTGTACTATCACACTCTCTTCCGAAAACTATTTCCCAGCAACCGAATCTTACATCAGCGTTCCCACGAAACAAAAGGATTATTTATAGTAATACCAACTAAAACATTCAACAAAGAAGGACGGTTTCAAATTCAAGGATCACCGACTTATCTATTCATTAATTAATAATCAATCTGAAGTACACTTTTTTTGTTTTATTTTTGCTAACCATTTATTAATGACTTAATTACACTTTTAGCCCCCTAAGTTTACCAAAATTGTGATTTTGACCCCTTAAAAAAATAACTCTTTTTAGGCCCCCTAAGTTTACTTTATGTTGTAATTTTGGCCCCCAAACGAACTTTGACTCAGTCAACAGACACACGTGGGTGTCACGTGTGTAAATTTTTTAATTTTATTTTATTTTTATTTTTTTAATTTTAAAAATATATTTTTGTAATTAAAAAAATTGATTTTTTAATTACAAAAATAATTTTTTTTGTTTTTTAATTACAAAAAATAATTTTTTTTATTACAAATAAAAAAAATTAATTACCATTTTTTTTGTTTTTTTATTACAAAAATTTAAAATAAAAAAATTACTTATTTTTATTTTTTTAATTACAAAATAAAAAAATATTAAAAAATACAAAAATAATTAAATATTTACACATGGCGCCCACGTCAGTGTTGACTGGGTCAAAATTGGCGTGAGGGGCCAAAATTGCAACAGAAAGTAAACTGAAGGGGCTGGAAAGAGTTGTTTTTTTAAGGGGCCAAAATCACAACTTTGGGAAACTTAGGGGGCCAAAAGTGTAATTAAGCCTTTATTTATAGAGGAACAAGAACAAACTCTCTTAATTCGGAGTTCAATCGTAAGATCACAAAAACCGTTTCACCAAAAATCGGTTCTCTTCGTTCTTTAAAATTCATTAATCATTTGAGTCAAATTGTCCGGTTAAGTTGATGTACACGTCGTTCATCATACGAAGTAAAATATGAATCACATGTTTTAGACACAGGACAGTAGAAACGGAGAAGAATTTTCAAAAAAAAAATACAATCTCACAAAAAATCGTATAAGACCAAATTTTTATTTTGCCCCATACCATATTTTATTTCGTTTTCAGCAAATGGGAAGAAAAATTAAAATTAGGATCAGTGGCTTAATTATTGATCGAAACCCAGATTAAAAACGTGCATGAATCACAAGGCCTCGAACTGAAAGTGCAAGTTTGGATTTACAGGGACTAAACCTAGTCACCGTGGCACATGAGACACGACATAATTATAAATTTTTTTAATACAGATTTGTTACACTATTAAATAAATATTATTCATTTGATTTTTTAAATTTATTGAATAACTGATATATTTGGTTTATATTTTAAACCAAGTATATCAGTTATTTAATAAATCTAAAAAGTCAATTGTATTTTATATATATGACCGGAGGGAGCATTGAATATTAATGATATAATTCATACATAGAAGGGAATGTTGCAAACAACTCACGAACAACACATTGACCAATAACAATTGGCGCTTAATTATGAATTATGAATGCTCTAAACGCGGTGACATATCAATATCAGATATATATCTCATAGCCATAATCTATGAATACTTGCGGATACGTATTAACGGAATATCACCTTTTTTTTTTTGAGGGAACGACATATCATACTTAACTATTGGATGTTGCTAAGGATCACAAATTAAAAAAATATTCTATTAAAATGGTCAAATACTACAATTTTTTATGTCATTTTATAAAAAACTTACTATTTAAAGTTTTTAAAGATTACTTCAGAGATACTCGTTAGCATTCTCCTTAAGTTTTTTAATTTAAAAAAAATATTATATCGCATACTTATAAATACTTCACGGATACACATAAATACTTATATATATAATTTTTTTTTTAAATAATAAATATTTATATGATACTTTACTTATACGTATTCTACAAAATATGAAGGGTAAAAAAAATGACACAATGTTGTGAGAATCCAATGAAAATATATATTATTATTAAATTTAAGATGTTAATAAGTTGAATTGTCTCACAATGAATCATACTTAAAAGGAAGAGACTCAATCAGTCAATACTAAACAAAATTTGTTTTAACACAAAAAGAAAATTAGAATATGATTTGTTTGAATTTTTATCACATATATTATTTATCACAGGTATCATTTTTATTTGAATTGATTTGTACGTGAACAAACACAAATTGGACAATATGGACCCCCGGTTCCTTCAACACCTCATTTGGCCGAGGAATAAAAAACGTGTAGCCTCCAACCCACATGACACTTCTTTTTTTAAACCAAGTACATGTAACACCCATTATTTCCGGAGCGGTTTGAGTGCAGTCACAGATCAGTGATGGCATACATGGTAAGAAAGCTGGTAACTGTCTGATCTTGATCAGACAATCCATAATTTAACATCAGAATTTTATACTAAACGTAAATCGGAAACTACCTTAAATTTGAATTGTCTTATCTCACGATCTTATGATTCTAATCTAGTGACTGCACCTGACTTCATGTAGTTGTGATTACATCCAATCTAATCCAATTCCAATAACTATATATGTCACATAAACATTTATCCGATAGATCCACTTCAACAGTTTCATGGATGTGGCCTATGACATGTGCCATCTGGAATGAAGAAAAGGAACAAATAGAACCGAATTCACAAAGCATGATGGGCTGAGAGAGGCAGGCAAACTTCCAAGATAGCAAAGACACATACACTAGTCACATTTAAAATTGCATTATCACAATGGAGAGTGCATGTCGTATTAATCACACATGAGCGTAACGCAGTTATGCAAGACAATTAGACAAACGAAGTTGCAATATACTCTGGATGTGTCCACTCAAATGATGCATGATAGTGTCAAGTTCAATATGCACTACACTTAAAGCAAATAGCAAGGCATGCATGTGCTATATGTGTGTATAGAAACAAAATCACCGGGTCAGCCTAGAGACAGGCCACATGCAACAAATTATTACAGGAAAATAGGAGTGTATGTACATGTGTAAGAATTTTGAGACAAAAAAAGTGGGTGGCTTCATTAAAAAAAATTCATTGATATATTAGTGACAATTTTTTTTAGAGGAAAACGAGACCGTTTCGCCATTATACTTTTTCTTTTTGGAATGGCCATCACCATTACTACACTTATGAAATCTCGTACTACTAGAAATGACAGAAGAAAGTTCATTCTGAGGTAAATGTTGATTATTCCAAAGGTGGGGTTGATTATAATAGTAATAAAACACGTGAATCAGTTCAAAACTAGTCTCATCTAATAAAAAATCATTATTGTCACGTAACTTTGCCCCACCATGAGTGGGATTAGACCAAAAACTATCCAACTCAAGCCCTATTTTAATTTAGGGTTTAGTCTCAATAAATATTTATAGTTTTGTTTTTAATCCTTACAAAATAAAATCACATTTTTTAGTCTCTATAAAATTTTCCATCAGCATTTTTTTTTAGTCCCTATAAATTTTTCTATCAACACTTTTAGTCCTTGTCAAAAATTTCCATAAACTGTTTTGATCCCTAAAATGCTTAAGGAAAATGTCACAGGGACTAAATAGTGTGGTTTTATTTTATAGGGACTAAAAAACAAAACTGTGAATATTTATAGGGACTAAAAACTTAATTAACCCTTTAATTTATGAACACGTGGCAGCTAAGTTGGAGGCATTCAAAGTTAACTTTCAAGGACTCTCAGGAGTCTAATGAACATTTTTGTGACCCAAATCTACCCGTCACGCAAGGAAAACAACACAATTTTCGTAAGTATTTCTCCCAACTCAGGCGAGAATTCCTTGAATAATATAATACACACAAGATATAATATATGTTTTATATCTCTTATATTATACTATTAAGGGCAAAAAAATTCTTAAACATTAATTTTTTTGTGTATTTTAAAAATATGTAAGTTGTAGAAAGAAAAAAAAAGATGGAAATAAACACGCACAATGTTATATAGGGGATTTATATTTTGATGGTTTATATAACACAACTAATCATTCAAACAAATTAAACTCTCTAAAAAAACCACGATTCATCTCATATTGGTTGATGCCAAAACTAAAACGCTAAATATTAATCAAGTTCATATAAAGGCTCTTTCTTTTTTTTTTGAGCAATATAAAGGCTCATTTTGTTATAACTTCGATTCCAAACTTTAACACCAGCAATTGAAGTAGACTTTGCCAAGCAAAGCTTTGTATATTAAAACTCAACAAACATTTTTCGACTTTTGTTCCTTAAAAAATTTCTTAACTTTTGTCACACACAAAAAATCATTCTAGACGTTTTATGTATCATGAGCTTTACTAAGCAATATGGCGTGTGTTATGATGTTGAAGACCTTACTTATTAGTCTATTTAAAATTTATTCACATAAATCCTAAAAATTCGAAGGGTTTTCTAATTTACACCTACTTAAAAAAAATATGTAGGTGTAAATTAGCAAACATGCAGATTTTCCATTCGACTGAAAAATCATTCATCATACATATCATGAAGCCAATATGTATGTAGATGCTCTAGCCAATTTAAATTGTGATTAGGAATCTATTTTGATTTTCTATGAGTCCTATCAGATCAAGATCAATCATTTATTTTTACGTGATGTTGCTGGATTAGTATGTCCACCCGTTAGCCTGTAATTTCGACAGACTCATTTAATGTGGTCAACATTTAGTTGATTTTTAACTTTGCATGAATCAGAGGTTTTCTCAGTTTAACTTGAGGATTTCGACAAGATAGCAAGCCCAGCGCTCATGGTCAAGAGTTTGACAGAGCAAGGCTAAAAGCATAATTGCGTCGAAGTCAAGCAATCAAGGCGGGAAATATTAGATTTCAAGCTCAAAGGTGGTTCCTTTAGTGGAAACGTGGGGACAAACGGTTGTCCAAGATGGAGGAAGTGTTGATCATGAGATTAGTCTTTTTCAATTATTTTCCTTATGTATAAATAAGAGTTTCCTAGTCAGAAAATGGATCGCAAATCATTTATAGAAATTCTACAACACTCAAACTACCGACGCATATAGAAACGAGTTATACAGAATGTATGTAAACTGATTTGTAGACCATTTTACTTTTCCTCTAAGTTTATGCGTTTAAGCATTTAACCTTTTCTTTAATTTTACTTTGCTTTTACTTGCAATCTCAAACCTGTCGAGAGACAATACCCTTTTTTTACTCTAAAACCTGTCATGCCCTCTAAATAACTTGAGTGCATTTCGTGGCCTTTTTCAAACCGTTTTTGGTCAAAACCTTTGCACAACATGTCCTGAGATTTCTAGTTCGGTCTTGCTTGTAATAATCAGAACTAACCCGTAGTTTGCCGAAAACATCGGTAGACACCACCTATTGGTCGTTATATGGCTTGTTTGGTTATGTGTTTAAGTTAACGTTATCGCGTCCCAATGCCTCTGTTGCCATGATTTTGTGAAGCTAGAAATGCAAGTTTCTCTTTGAACTCTGATCTCAAGACAGTGTTTGAGCGCAAGAACACGGCTCGCACGGTTGCGTCAAATTCAATGCTATAACAAACACACATAGTCTTTTTTTCTCTAGCTTTCTCCGCTTTGCAATAAAAAAATGTACAAGCTCCCTAGCTAAAAAGATGTTATTGGTTTTTTTTAAACAAATACAATATAAAAATATGGCAAATTCTATGGTACACCCAATATTTTGAGTGTACCGGTACACCAAAGCATTAAATTGATAATTAAATTAGTTGTTTTTTGAATAAAAAATAATTATTTTCTATCATTGACAATTATAATAATTAAATCTTATTTACCAAAAGCGTCCATGAAATAAAATTTACCTTTTTTGAATTTTTATTGCTCATAACGAAGAATATTGATTATTTTTATAAGAAAATGTTAAAAATTTAATATAATTCTTATAAACAATGAAATTGATTATTTTCTAAAATATAAATATTGACAAATAACTACTTATTTCATAAAATGATCCTTAATTTATAAATTTATGAAGTAGGAGTATTGATACACCTCACTTAAAAATATTACTTGGTTTGAGTAGAAATACATGTAAAATGTCTGAGCATTATTTTTTGGAACCACAAGTCAACGTTGGACTTGGTTTTGAATTTTGCGCTATCTGTTTTAAATATCATTTCATTCCCTTTGAGAAATTCTTGGTTGGTCACGGGACCAAGAGAGTGCATTTGGTCACAACCAACCAACATGTGATACATGATACACTTTTCTGCTGATTATCAGATGTTTTTTAGCAGCAGTTATTTGATTGTTTAGCCTGGGTTCGGTGTGTTGTTTCCAGTGCATTAGGAGTTTTGTTTGCGCCAATTTTGGCTTCTTGTAACAGTGACCACTGTATCAACCATTAAAATCGACGTCGGCACCGCCTTCTCCGACGTTGTCAACGGTGTACTCTTCTTCTTCCTCGGTTCATTGGCAGGGATGTCATCTTCTCTCTCTTTTCTGTTCTTTCTTTAAAAGTGTGTGATGTGTCACATTTTGTTTGCTTGTGATCAAATGCACTGTTTTGAGGCGACCAAACTAAGAATCAATAATTATTAGAAAATTAGAAACCGTAACAAGAACGCTTTGAGTTTGAATAGGTTTGTGAATGTCTGCTTGCATTTTTATCATCATATCCTTCTAGAATATATTCCTAAAGAACATTCAAAGGCAATGAAAATAAACAAGAAATTTAAATATAACTTAAGTCATCATCGTATACGACACAAAAACAATTTTTTATTTAGATTCAACTTTGGTGGTCTAATTTATAATCCAAATTCCACTCTTATATAATCATCTTAGCAACTTCCCAAAAAAATTCCTTACAGTAGTACAACATACATCATGCAAGAATTTTACACAAAGTCACAAACACGTTCAATACTCGAGTTTACAAAGAGGCTTAAATATTGGCTACTAGATCACCCATCGATTGTTTCATTCCGGTGGAGTCCTGCCCTATCATGGGGCGCCACATGGTGGTTTCTCATCTCCGCCATATTCTTTTACATCTCCATCACGGTAACTATCCACGTCATCCTTAAACTGTGTCGGAGACTGTGTCCTGTACCGTTGGGTCCATTACCCGCAATTCATAGTCTCTCCATGTCATTAATCTCCCTAACAATCTTTTTTGGCATGTTTTTCTCTGCTGAAGCTGAGGTTCGGGACACTCGTTGGCTTTGGCAACGAACCCGAACCACACCATTTGAATGGTTGCTATGTTTCCCATTGGGTATTCGTCCCTCCGGTCGTGTTTTCTTTTGGTCTTATGCTTTTTACCTCTCTCGTTATCTCCACATGATTAGGACAATTTTCATCGTTTTAAGCGAAAGAAAATTGTCGTTTTTCAGATTATTTAACAACTCGATTATTCTCATAATGTCATATCTATGGCTGGAGTTTTCACAATCGCTTCAAGTGTTGGCTATATTGTTCTCTACGTTGGTTTGTTCAGTGGTTTATGGGTACCGATTTTGGACACAAATTGGGTTACCTAGTAAAACATTTAAATTTTCAGGGAATTTTCATATGGTGTTGTTTGGTTGCAATTTGGCGTGCCATGTTGGAGTACTTTTGTTGCATTATTCTAGAGGAGGATGTAATGGAATTGGAGCATGGGTTTTTAATTCTTTTTTAAATGTTTTGATTCTTTGGCATTTCTTGAAGTCATATTTCGATACGCACTGTCAAAGGAAGGATGCTTCTTCCAAACAAGAGGATGACTCTGCTAAGGATAATTAATATGCTAAGTCAAAGCCACAGAAATTTGACAATTAGAAGAATTTTCAATTTGAGGAGAGGGAGGTTCTTTGTTGCTTCCCTTTTTCTTGATATTTTATTTTTATTCCTACCTTACTCTTTTAATTTATTTAGGGTCCCGGATGACTCCTTGCATTAACATGTATTTTAGTGTTGTATAGAGAGTCTTTTTGTCATTTTATTTTAGGATTTTAGAAGATTTTAGTTGAGTTATTGATAAATCAAGTTAAAGGAATAATAAAATCCAGAAGTCAATATTGTCATTTTATTCTTTTCACACTATACAAATGAATGCAGTCCAGAATTAAATAAGAAGCAGTTTCTTTAGCACCATCATTCTAAATGGTAGTTCATTTTAAAGATATCATATGGCACTCATCATTTTTCCATGGTCGTTTTGAATTTCAAATGTGAAAGCATGAAGTTTGAAAAGCAACCTTCAACTTCGAAATATACAAATCTTACATAAAGTAACATTCTGGAAAAATTGAAAACTTCGTAACATTTGAAATACCACTAAATAATGATAACTTCAAAATAAATTCTACATAAAGTTTATCTTCAATTTTTAATTTCCACTTGCATTGGAATTTGTTTTGCAAAAACACACTCATAACATAATGATAAAAACAACTAGTAATAAAAGAAATAAAGACAATTCCTACATGAGTTTTCAAATACATTCAAATCACTAAAGATTTTGAATCCTTCTAAGAACCATTATTGCTTAAAACAATCTTCACGAATTCCTTCCTCAACTCAAAAGTATCCATTGTGAAAAAAAAGTCACAGAGATTGTTGTCTTTGGTGATAAGCATACCAGCCCTCACAACCTCATAAGTGGATAGTCCTTCTATTTCTTTTAATATGGACACAACTTGATTCCTTCTTTCAGCCGTGTGTTTCTCGCGTAAAAAACAAGATGAGAGTTGTTGCATACTTTCAACACCGCTAGCACAAAACTCACCAAATTTGTTCAATATTGAAGTTAATAAGCTATCAAAAACTTTATCATTATATTTTACTCTTTTACTCCCACGTTTTCCAGTCCTATATGTAGTAGCATCCCATTGTAATTCATTTGCTAGACTTGGTGCCTGAGTAGAGATAAGTGTTTCATTCAATCCGGACTCATTCTCTTGTCTTGGTCTCGGTTGTCGAGTTGAAAGTAATTCACCTCTTTCGTAACATTCCCGTGACCTTATTCGCTTTTTCATACGCTTACTTAGAACAAGATAACATAACATAATTGTCATCAAAGTAAAGAAATTCAACATCTCAAAATGCATGATCAATATCATTGATATGATATTTTTCTTCCTTCTTCGTGCTTCCATCAAATGAGCCATGATAACAAATTGAAGCCTTTAATTATTTGCTGAAAATATCATTATGCTATACAAGTTAATTCAACAATGATTTTAAAGCATTTACTTTCAACAAATACTTGTAGGAAAGGAAATGTTGAGATGGTCTTACAATTAATTATGAATTTTATAAATGTTTCTTGTTGAAAAGAGCACAAGAAAAACAGCAAAACTGGAAAGAAAAAGAAAAAAATGGTACCTTCTAGAGCAAGCCAAATCCAAAGCCAAGTCGGAGAGATAGAGATGAAACACTAAGATCTAGAATTAGAACCAAAATCTTCAATAAAAAAAATACATTAAAGAGAAATGAATAAGTAAAAAGATATTTGAAATTTTGAAAGAATTTTTATCAGAGTTCATGGAGCAAGATGAATGCAAGAATATAGAAAATAACACGGGTTAAAATTGCAAGAACGTGGGTCAAGTAAAGTTCCTGAAAAATTAAACGCCCCCTCAATGCTTAGTGCCCTGATTACGTGCTCTACTACCACTAATCTTTCTCAATTATATTTCTATCTTGTATTTTTCTTTTCAGTTACACAGCACAGAGAACGTGGAGTGTGGCAGGAAAATTAATTAAGGATTTCTTTCGTTAATTTTTTCTTGAAGAAAGAAACTTATTTTTTACTACATACACGTACAATGACAATGTACAAACAACCGGACTATATTTCAATTTCATAATGTAAAGAAATTTTCATATAGTTGAGGCTTTTCAAAGATTGGTAGCTTTATAACGTTTTGGCACACGTCCCACCTCAGTATGACCCATAATCTTAAACTGCTCCTAAAATATAGGAACCCAACTACTTTACTTAAATTAATTTCGACCCAAAATCGAACACTTCACTCAGAGATTTTAACTATAAATTCTTCAATTCGGTTAGTGGACACATCACAACTTCAACTCTGTTCTCTTCCAAATCTAACTTCAAAAATACTATCAAACAAAAGAATATTCACAAAACGCATGGCTCCTACCACTAACTCAAACACCTTTACATTCATCATCCTTCTGCTGCTTCTACTAGGTGAACAAGAAATTCAACATTGATTTTATGTTCCATGTCTTTTGTTTTTTGTAAAGTAATTTTGTTTTTAAACTAATAGTATGGTTTTATTAATTTTGTTTTTAAACTGATAGTATGGTTTTATTTACAGGTAATGTAGCTTCGGGGACAATGTTTACCATAGAAAACCGTTGCAACAACACAATCTGGCCAGGAACACTTTCCGGCAACGGTGCTGAACTTCTCGGCGACGGCGGATTTTCTCTGCCGCCAGGATCATCTTTTGAGTTCACTGCTCCAGCAGGCTGGTCTGGGCGTTTCTGGGGTAGAACCGGCTGCAACTTCGACGGTGCTGGTAACGGGAATTGCATCACAGGAGACTGCACTGGAGGATTGAAATGCAATGGTGGAGGTGCCCCTCCAGTGACGTTGGCGGAGTTTACGATCGGAAGCGGGAATGGAGATAAAGACTTCTATGACGTGAGTTTGGTGGATGGTTACAATGTGGGGATAGGGATACAAGCAACCAGAGGAACGGGTGATTGTCAGTATGCAGGTTGTGTTGCGGATTTGAACGGTCATTGTCCAGCGGAGTTGCAGGTAACAGAGGAAGGGGGTTCGGTGGTGGCCTGTAAGAGTGCGTGTGCGGCGTTTAATACCGAGGAGTTTTGTTGCACTGGTGAACATTCGAGTCCACAGAGTTGCAGTCCAACACAGTACTCAGAGATGTTCAAAACTGCGTGTCCCTCTGCGTACAGTTATGCTTATGATGATGCTTCAAGCACTTGCACATGTTCTGGGTCCGATTACCATATCACCTTTTGTCCAACTGCTTCCTCCTAGCCATACCACATTCAACAATGACTTTTTTGTTTACTCTGATTTTTTATTTTTTTTTTAGTTTTCTTTGCTTTCTTGATTCCTTATTTCTGATGGTCTATGTACTATCATTATTATTTATTATATGGTAGGTCATTTTTAATTTGGTTTGGTGATCACTTATGTAAGAGTAATTGAATCACTATTGTTATTTGTTAGTACTTGCACATGTTAATGTGATTGCTCCCATACCGTGCGTGTTCATGCTGATAAGTGAGTGATGAACTTTCTTTTGGTTACATAAGAAAAGAGTCTTTTTTATGCTCAAAGAATGAGTAAGTGATGAATTAGGGCTCTTTGATCTTAAAAACTGATAAATAAAATGGCAAAAATCACATAATCCAGATTCGTGCTTGAAAACATCTAATACTAAGGTGATTGATCGTTCAAAACCACTAAAATGCAGCATTTTACCGTAAGCAAACTTCCAGTAGTGTATATTTTGACATTTTTAAGCATATAAATGAGGAGATGAGCAATAACCGACAATTAAAATCACCAAATGCTATTAGCTTCTATTTCACATGGTTAATGTTACACATGGTTAATGTTACATTCTGACATTCTCTTCTATTTCACATTGTTAATACACGTTCACTTCAATAATAAAAAGGGAAATGCTTTGTCCGGCGAAAAGTTGTTTCCCGAAAGCTTCCCGACGCACTAAACACATCAATTTCCCTTAATTATTGGTAACCACCCGGTATGCATGCAGGAGCTTCTTTTTTTTTTTTTGGTACCAAAGGAATTGCCAATCGGGATAATTAAAAGACTAACTTGTTTTAATTTATTGTTGTTATAGACTAAAAGTTAGGATCGGTGAAGGACCGAGACTTCAGTTTTAAATTTTTTGTTGAAATTTTTCATTGTTGTTGAATGTTTCACCCTCACCTGATAATTATAAACGACTACAAATTACCGGAGCATTAAATTAAAAAGAAAAGAAAATAAATGGCAAAATAAGAGATCAAGTATTTTGTCAAAAAAAAAGAGAGATCAAGTATATATGGAGTAAAGAATGAAGCAGAACTTTTCTTTTTTAACCTTACAACTTACAAGGCCTTCGGCCAAAGCTTGACAAATCGTATCATGTGAACTTCTTTTCTTTTTCCTTTTTTTTTTCTTCTCAATTTTCTTCTTTCCCCTCTACTTTCTATTTCCCTAAATTTCAATTTTCTCTACAAAAGGGTCTCCTCTTGGAAAACCAAATCTGCAATCTCATCCAATTTTTCCTAAACAATTTTGGATGAGAGAGCAACCTCCTAAATCTAAGGACTTAAATTACAGTCCAAAATCGCTAAAAGAAGGGGCGGAAGGTTAAAGCTTCCTATATCTTACAGACATTCCTTTCAAAGAACTATTATTTCTCAAAGAAAAACCACTTCGCAGGCGACTAAACCACGACAATTTCATCTCCCCAAACCCGGTGCACTGACCCTCCCCCTCACCCTCACTGCTAAAGAGGGTTTGGTCAGAGCACTCAAGTGAAGCTCCACATGCTATATTATAAGATTGGCATGCGGAATGGCATACCCGAAGTCTGTTGTCTCCATCCTTGTCACACTTCTGGATTGAGATCTGAAAATTAAATGTCGAAGTCTTCAGACAAATAGGCAAAATTACCAACTGTGCTCTAATATCTAAAGTAAAGACAATGTGAGAAAGCATACAATTCAATAAAAATCAGTCTCATGTTCTTTGGTCAAAAAACCGTGGTAGGACTAGGAAGGGATGTCACGCGTGTTAGATTGACATGATGAAACTTGACTTGAAAAGCAGTAGGATTATTTCATGGCTAATAAAAACATCCTCATTGAATATCTAACCGACAAAATGGGACTTGCACTATTGTTTTATCTTAAGAAAGCATCACATGCAGTGCATTGTAATGTATAGACCAAGTAGGAATGAAAATAGGAAGAAAAATCAGCAGAAAATTGATCGCAACACAGAATTTCAGGTTAAAGCACGAATAGGAACAATACTACTACAGAAAGAAAAAAAAAGAAAAAGAACAATTTTAATATGAAAAGACATCTTACCCAGCAGGCAAGCCGTTTAGCAGCCTCATCACAGTAGGTGCTACCAAATATATTAAATAACTTCCTAGCACCCCCAGGGAATAATCGGTGGTAATTTGGCATAACAACCACTTCTTCCAACTGCTGCAGTATGCTAGGCTCACTGGGTGCACAATGCTGACCAGATACATCATTTACCAGTACATTTTTGCAAACTGAGAGACTAGATAGGAGCATGGAGCTGTTCTGGCATGTGTATCCGGCATAGTCAGAACAACGGAATTCACAAACTCCATTATCACAAACCCCACCATGAAGGCTGCATTGCTCATCACACACAGCTGCATGTGGTATGAAGGACAATCAAAAACCAATTCATGTTTCTGCAAGAACAAAATAAACGTCTTTCCTACTTACAAAATTATTTAACAAGATTGACTCGATCCTTTATTTTTTTTATGATTTCTCAGGGTATCCTCCCAGTACCCTTGGGGTGTGTCATGTGAGTGAGCCTAATCCATTCAGGCATGGATCAATACAGTTCAGCCCTCCCCAAAACTACAAGTGGTGTCTCTAGGACACCAGCCTATGTAACCCATTGGTGGTTGACTTTTCTTTTGGAATAGGCAAATGCTTACTTAATCTGTTCTAAACGAATGTCATTGTGAACAAACAAAATGAAAGGAAAATACATAAACTCGAAAGCCTCAATCACATGAAAGTGATTGAGCTTAATTATCCTAAAGGAACCCCAGCACTCAAACGTATTATCAAGTACTCCAACACTCATACTGGGTTACATTTTCAGAGCTCAGCTCACCCCACATATCCTATTACTTTAGATGCAATTAGCATTTGCAGTATGAGAAATAAACTTGTCCTATTTTAACAAGGCAAGGACTTTATACTTGAAAAATAAGTAAGAAATTATAATTGTTACCCATCCCATCCCCAACCCACAAGATACAATGAAACAAGCACAAAAGAAAAAGAAAAAAAGGTCAAATCCCGGAAATGAGGACGTCTTATACAAAGAAATAATGTTGCAGAAAATATCTAGAATCTAGTCTTAAAAATTGGTGCGTACCAGTGGAACAGTCGATGCCGGTGTAGCCAGTTTTACATTCACAGATCCCATTGGAAAGGCACATGCCATTACCATTGCAATTGACGGGGCAAGAACCTAGAAGTAGTCAAGGGAAGGCATTTTTAGAAAAGTAAAGAGTGAGTACTGCATTGCTGAAGGTAACTTCCAGCAGAAGCACAGTGAATACGTAAGTTATAGCATAAAGGAGGGAAATGAGAGCTCACGTCTACTGCAATCATGTCCATGAAATCCAAGAAAACAGCGGCATCTTCCATCAACACAATCTCCATTGAAATTACATGAATTGGGACATTGACCGGACACAGATACTGGGTCAGAGTTACAGAGCTCTGGATATGCAGGGCAGATTAATTCACCTATAAAAACAAAAACGAAGAGTCAATTGTCTCCATCAAATTATTGAGAATTGAACATTAACATACAAACAACTCAATAAATAAAAAAGCAGTATCATTAACCATTAAAGCCAGGGAACAGAATAGCTCCACCAGCATGAGGACACACTTTCCAGATACCATCCACAGCAACCTGCAGGAAAAACATGAAGCTTCACTTATTTTTTGGAATAAAGGAAAAGGAAGCGAAGGTTTAGCATACATTCGAAATACAAGCTTAAGAAAAAGGCAGTAGTAATTGCAGTCGCTCAAATCTAAATGAAGGAATTTTCCTACTCAAACATGGTTGCTCAATTACATATATGATTATTTCCTCATACAAAAAAAAAAAGTCTAGCAATAACATCAATGAAAGAAGTGGGAACAATAGTCATGGCAGGCTTACCATATCAAAATCACAAGAAAAATTCTAAAATTTTTCATATAAAAAAAATCAAGAAACTTCTTTTTAAAAAAAAATACTTTACTTCCTGGAATTAATGGAATGTACATATGTTGCATTAAATAGAGCGAGTAAACATCATATTAATTCCACGGAGTAGGGTTGATGTGATGGGTGTATACTGCACACAGATTAAAGATAGCGCAATCTCATGAAATTCTCGATATCATAGCTCAGAGAATCAGACATTACAAGAGTTCCAGATGAATATCTAATTATATATAGCACTATAAATTAGGGGAACATTTCGCTAGTTTTTATTGACACTCCAAACCATACCTCTAAAGAACTGTTTATACATCTGTGCTGATAACAACCATTGCCCTGGGTCATAGAACCTCGTACAAATCCTGTGCGCACCAATGATGAGGCCATACACCTGCATCCAAAAGAAATAACAGTTGGAAACTTCACACCTGCATGTTGTCAATAAAGCAAATGTAAAGCAGTCTGCAGCACAATTTGCGGTCGTAAATCTAACCTAGAGTTACTTCCTCTGACTTCACCAAGCATTCTATCAGGTGCTCGCGCACTATTAGTGTCTGTACATGATCCATCAGAGTACGCAACAAAATAGGTGCAATAATCAGCTAATGAGGATTGTCCACCTGCATCAACGAGTGGAGGTTAAATCCAGCCAAAACACAATTTCGTGTGAACAATGAGTAGTGACAAGAGGGCGGTAACAATGACTAGTGACAAGAAAAATCAAGATATATAATAGGACAACAAAACCAGCAGCTACACATCAATCAGAAGGCAGTAACGTGGAAGTAATGTCTTGACAAAACATTCTGACATGAGATAACATAACAGAGAAAAGGCATGAATTAGCATTGATTTGTTAGAAATGAAGACATGATTGTATATACCTTTATTAGCTTGTGGAAAATATTGTGCCCACTGAGGTAGGTCTCCACTATATGTTAGGATTGGGCAGTATCCCTCTGCCTCTCTGTTATATGTACAGCCAGAATATTGTGTTGTGTTGCAATGATAAGCTCCCTTCCAGAGATTGCAAGGGGAGGTAACAAATTCAGTACCTTGGTTGCGACCCCAATCAAGACGGTCTGCCATGCTATAATTGGCTTTGTACCATCCACTGTCTTCTAAGAGAGCCAACGTCATTTTTGAAACTACAGATCTTGTATCCACGGAACCGGTCATAATCTCATTCATCAGAAGCCTTTTCTCCCAGTGAGACCCTGAAGTCATTTACAAAACTCTGATCAACCATATTGAGTGTTGCTTAGGTACAATAGCTGCCATAGTTTGACAAGAAGGAAAAAAAAAGAATAAGCAAGTAAAGAACATAATGAATGACAAACCTGATGTGCCGCGTCCTCCCCCATCTTCCAGTTCTAAACCAGTAAAATTTCCAGAGTATGCCTGTCCAGCAAGTCACTTATTAGTCATTTGTTGAATCTTTTGAAGGGCACCTTAAGTATGAAAACAGTAAACATGCCATTGAAAGTATATGACATGCATATGTTTGCAAGCAAATACCGCATAATGATATCGTGAATGCATGACAACACGAGGAAGCACCACTCGATTGACCATCCGTCCAAGCTTTTCATCCATTACTTGTTCTGTAACCTTCAGTTCCAACAAGTAATGATAATATTATAAAACGCGTCATTAAAATGTGTAACACAATTCTTAATATATGTATTGGAACGAACAAAATGTATTTTTCTAAAAAGTAATAAGAATGGACACAAATGTACCGCTTAAATAAGTACCTATGAAATTTCTGTATAGTTCGTTCATCATTTTTCCCCCCAATAAAAGATTTTATAATCCCTAGATATACATTTTAAAGACAAATCAAAGAAATTGTCTAGAAACACCATTCCCCAGAACAATTAAATGTTTGTCTGCAGTCTGCACAAATACAATATGAAATTTTACTCAAATTTCATGTATGTCACACTTCATTTCTCATTTCTAAGAAAGTGACCAATAATTATTATTATTATCGTCATAATAAGAATATGAGCAAAAATATTCCATTCAGGAATTTATATGAAAAAATAAATTAAAATATATCTCACAGCATATACCTGATCACGCCGTCTTTTCCTTTCATCTCTAAAATGAGCAAAGGCATGTGGGTCAAAACCAAGAACATGCATAACCTGAAAAGGGTCAAACATGAAGATAAGTCCTACAAATTACCTCCCCTGCTCAACCTCATTTTTATAACCAAAAAATATAACAAACCTCATGTATTAGAGTAGCTGAAAGCAAAGTCTCTGCCTCAGCAGTCAAATGGCGAGGAGCAACATTCACATGTCCTGCAAAATAATAATACCTACAGTTCTGAGCATCCCAAATGCGAAATGAAAGCCGATCACCTCTACAAACATATGTTTCTAGAATATACCAGCTATAGCACGGCCCCATTGATCCCGTTCACATGCCACTGCCCAAGCAAGTGTATTTCCAGTTGTAGGTCTTGTAGTTACCAAAAGAACTAAGTCGGCATCAGGGACACCTTCTGGTGAAGATGAACAAGCAAGTTATTTCTTTCATTAATTAGAATAAAACTTACATTTATGTCTTGCACCAACAACGACAACAAATGCAAATGCAACAAATAAAATGTACCCTCGATATATCCACGAGGAAGCTGCACGCCTCCATCTTGTCCACATGCAGAATATCCACTTAACCGCAAGTTCCCCTTGACAGGCTCAACAGCCAATGCTCTCCTAAACCAGTCCGCTGTCTGACCTAATGCCTGCAGTAAGTCATCACGGTTAATTGTGTCGATACAAAATCTATGTGAATGATTATATTATTATAGTTCTAACAACACAGCCCCGCCCACTGCCCAATGAATGTAATAGGCTGTTGTAACTGACACAGCACCCAATAATTCTCCCATGGGAAAAGATTATCAGCCTAGTAAATTAAAGGCTTAATTGCAGTTTTAGCCCCCTAACTTTCCCAAAGTTGCGATTTTGGCCCCCTAAGAAAAAAAACTACAAAACAGCCCCCTAAGTTTGGCAACTGTAGCAATTTTGGCCCCCAATGCTGATATTGACTCGGTCTACGCTGACGTGGCACCCTAAGTGAGGTGCCACGTGTTATTTTTTTAATTTTTTTTTTGCCTTGGGGGGCCAAAACTGC
>Ga0315914_1001483_pt1 | contig 35149 bp, 11 predicted proteins | sample MpolenodulesMG_FD_203920 | JGI IMG/M metagenome (GOLD analysis project Ga0315914, IMG submission 203920) | Medicago polymorpha root nodule microbial communities from Los Angeles, California, United States - elongated nodules | ecosystem: Host-associated > Plants > Roots > Nodule | place: USA...
GTTTTCTATTGAAATCTAGACTTTAGCCCAAATTGTGGTAAAGTGTTAAAGGACTAAATCTCCCAAATACATCACATAAGCCATAAAGGTCCTCTTGTTCCATGTACAACTAAATACAGAACTGCAGTTGTATAAATGCATCATGAATTCGCCAGTGCTTGAGATAATTGGCAGAAAGTGTGTTATTGCATAAAGAAAAACACATCGTTACAGGATAACAAAGCAATCACCTATAAATCCCCATCAGGTTATTAATGGTTAATTTGACAATTGACAGAAGTTGAATGGTTTACACCATTCAAAATCCTACTGCTAATAAATTTGGCAGCATGTTCAAAGTTCTTGAGGGTACTCTAGCACACATTTGCAAATACGTGCATTGTTACGAAACATAAAAGCCAAATTAAAGCCTTGACATTGTTCATACATTTACTTCAGGCCTAGAAAGTGTGCATGGTAAAACAAACCAAACTTGATACCTGTGATTCTCTCCTTGAGAAAGTTCCGACAATCTGTTATTGTTCCCAAGTTTTTATCCTGCAACCAAAGCATTGATTAAAGTGCAAGACAAATAATATAGAAAACTTGAATTTCTGATGACCAGCGAATTCCATCTAATAAAGCTTGAAGTAAACTACAACCAACAGATTGCACATCATACGCCGAGACTCAGTTTTATAACTGTCATAAAAAGATCATATTACCATTTAATTTATTAGAGAATATCAAGGAAGATAGGATATCTATTTGCAGAAAAATCTTTACTTAGGATGGAGAGTACTTTTATGAAATACAGTCTCATGACTCATGAGACTTGAATCAATCCAATAATCAATGGGGAAATTGAACTATATTAGAACCTAATAGTATTAACACAGATAAAGTTTGGCACCTATCATTATGACATGTCTAGAAGCTATTTTCAGCTTATTTCTAAAAGCTCTTATATGAAAACAACTTATGAAAACTTTAGGTAACCAACATGCTTGTACCATTTTAACACACAATAGTAAGTCGTAACCAACATGATTCATTCATTTCCTCAAAGAGTAATTGTCATTATTATTATCAACAAAAACAAATTCATTTAATCACACAACAAAAAGTGAAATCAATCAACCCTAAGAAGGAAAAAAAAACCCACCATTATCATCATTTCACAATTTAATTGAAATTGAAGCACAACCCACAATTTAATTGAAACGAACTTGAGAGAAAAGGGGGAAAAGTACCAAAACCTGACGATGGATTCAAGGATCTTTGATTCTGTTAACGTCTTTGATTCTGTTAACGATTTCGAAGTGTTGAGCTACAATCTCGATGTGACGGAGGGAAGAATCGGCGGCGGCGAGATGGTTCGTTCATTAGGTGAATTAGGGTTGCGAATTTAGGTTGATGAGTGCATATTTAGGGGAATTAGGGTTGCGAATTTGGGGAAATTAGGGTTGCGAATTTTGAGATTTGGGAATTGGAAAAGAGAAAGAAAATGGAAATCTGAAATGGTTAAAATCTGAATCCGAATTTTAGCCGGTTTGGATATCCAACCCGTTTAAAATGGGTTGGTTGGTAACCCATTTACAAAAAATCCAAATATTTTAAGGTGGGCTGGATATGGTTATGGGTTTGGGCCTAAAACTGGTTGTTATGCACACCCCTAAATGAGAGTATCTTTTAGTGTAAATAAGGTATCTTCCGCAAGCACAACTGTGGAGACTAATATCCTTTAAGTATTATGAGACTCAAATGGTCGGTAAACTCTCCCTAAAAGTTTTAACGTTGATGCGTGTACAAGACTAAATTCGAATCCAGGACATTAGTTAAGATAGAAGAGACTCGTGACATCTCATCTAAGCGCTTTTGGGTAGTAATGATAGTATTTTAATCAAGTGCATGTGCAAAAGTTTATACAATTAGTATATAAAATTTAATATACAATTTTTTTAACGTTGTTATAATCCATGCTGGCACACTTACTAATTAATAAGACTATTTTGTTGTCCTTCTCATTATATTCCACTTACGTATATACCAACAATTTTTTAATTTGATGATTTTTATTTATTCGATATGGGCCACATATAACTACGTAATTAGGTAGACTTCAACTGATTAATACAGTTAACTGGTACTACTATACATCTTCAACCACGTAGTTAACTGCGAGCCACAAAACAAAACAAAAATAAGAACACATGTGTGGATCAGCTCGTTCTCATTGAATGAATTGGGTTGATTGAGGTTGTTAGTAGTCACAACCAAAGGTTTAAACTATGACAAAAATAAATAGAATTATTATCATTAATTAAAGTGATATATAATATATAATATCATTTACAAATGTCTATGAGACAATTTGAACTTTTACAAAACAAACTCTTACCAATGATTTAACACATCAAAGACAAGTAAATAAATTTTTTATATTTTTGAGAAGTAAATAAAAATTATTAAAAAAGAGTAAAATATAAAATATTGACCGACATAGACATAGTTCAATTCAATATGTTCGACCAATTTTAACCTTGGTTCAATTCGTGTATAATTGAGGTCGAACCAATACACGAACCGAGTGCTTTCAGTTAATCCATTGAACCGATCGTTTTGTCAATTATTTAAAACATTGGCCTCAACACCTAGCTAGTGATCTATGATAATTTAGTTCTAACTTTAATAGTGACTATAACTTGTGACGTAGAGTAATTAACAGTTAATTTAACAAAATTATTGGACCCAAGTAATTAATGAACTCTACAAAAGAACGTGGGGGAACTCGTGTTCGATACCTAGATGAAACAATTTTTTATCCGACTTTACTTATCTTCCTACCCAACTATGAATTATCAAAGACCATTTCTCTTGGAAATTGAAGGGTTTACATAAACAAATCTAAGAGTTAATTCCACGCTCCATGTCAAATTGGATAGTACATTGGAAGTCAAATACGTACCTTAGAACGAGTATTTAAATTTTAAAAAGATTAATTTACGTTAAAAACCAATGACTAATGGTTATTATAGCAATATATATAGCATAGCTAAGTCACGGTACCACTAGCTAGATTGATGATAGGTTACTCCAGTCTTAATCGTTATCCACTTATTTTCACGTCAGTCTTGGCATTTTGCACACATCAAACCATTTGTTTAAAGATCATCACTTATTTGGGGACAAATTGCTGGATAGATTTGGTGTTAGTAACATCACAAATGTCAATATTTTATTCTTTAAGCCAAAAATACTTCAAAATGTACGTGCTTATCTATACTATAGAAGGTGTGCAAAGAAAGACACTGACACTACTGGAAAAAGCATAATTAGCGAGGGAAATTAGTGACGGAAAAAATAAAATTTCTCACAAATTCCTTGGTCGCAAAATTTAGTGACGGAATTAGAGAGGGATTTCACGTTTTCCCTCACTAAATATCCCTCACTAATTTTTGTTTTTTTATAGTGTGAGTTACATAATAGCCATGTAAATATACCTCGAATACAAGTATTAAAGATTGAATGAAACAAAGTTAATTTGCAAATACAAGTATATGTTGAAATTTCATTGTCGACAATATGTATATACGTGCCTAATTTGTAAATACATTCACTAAGTGGTATATGAGCCTTTAATATATTCCTAACTCTTGTGAATTCTAGAAACTTAACTTTTGTGAACTTATTGTTCAACAGAATTTTTTTTTTTCTTCCAAAAAACAAAAGAAACGCATATTGTGATTCAGACATCAACCATGTGAGACTGTTGTCATTTTACTAGTACTATATATCTTTCGGTTTGTTTACATGTCTCATCCACGTGTAATAATGTTTGTGGTTAAAGTAGTGTTTATTGGAATTTCAGGTTAGGCGTTGCTCAACCAGAAATGATGAAATCGATACCTTGATTGAGGTTACACAAAACTAACTAAATTTGTCAATTTTCAGACCATATTATAAGTGGGCTCAAAAGTGTATCATGTTGGATATTCTGACAGTTCAAATTCACTTTTCATGTTTTATTTTACATCAAATTATTTGCTAACTCGATACTCGATAGATTAAGAATTAAGAATGCACTACGTATATTTGTTATAGAATTTACTTTGAATATCTGCTTGAACTTTTATTGAATAAAATGATAAATTGTTTGCTCTTTCTACCGTTGGCAAGTTCTTGTTTGTGGCATGTAATGAGAGGATAGTGGTCCTTTATTTGTTCGTTATTCTTCATTGGCATATGTTATTTTGGGTTTTGGTCATCCTTATGCCATAATCATGTCTTCTTTTATTAATCGGACTCGTGTCTATCTAAAAATTTGATAAAGGAGAGTTAATATAGGATTTTTTTAACAACCTAATCATAATTAATAGATCTAAAGATAATTTGTCCTCGTGAGCATGCAAGGTCTGGGTTCAAACCCCGACCAGCACCAAAAGATCTAAAGATACTTTAGGTATATTGAAAATATATCAATGTCAACCACAACCAAACAATCCAATAAAGAAATAAGATAAGGGAAGAGGAGCAAACACCAAGATTTTGGTTACTTTGTTCAACTTAAGCCGACTTTCATCTGATGGAGAGAACAACTCTTCAATCCATTATTGATGAGTTTCTTGCGAAAGGATACAAACGATTACCAAAAAAATTAAAAAAATAAACCCTAATTTCTATCCACTAATGCAAGAAGGGATTTTCACATCGGGTAAAATGAGCTTTTACATCAAGTATGTGAAGTTAGGGGATGTGCTGTGTCCATCCAATTAAAATAAATGCAAGGCATAACAAACTAAACTTGAAGAACATGCACGAACGAGGAACAACCGCTCGCCCATGTCCCCGTCAACACATAATTTGCTTCTCCTTCTTAAAATTCTTGCAAATCAGGGTCACATATGTTGTCTTTGCCTTAGTCGTGGCTGCCACATCATTTTAAAAAATTTAAAAAAACCTACGTCAGTACCACTAAAATACATGTGGCAATTCCACATTTCTTGAAATGCACAAATGTCGCTGCCACGTCAACACCATTAAAGAGAAGTTAATGGCAAAAACTATTTGCATGGGTGAAAAACTATTATAGCTAGAAAGATTAAAAAAAAAATTGGTACGTTTAGGAGGATTAATTAATTATTCAAACGAAAAAAAGAGTGACACTCTTCTCCTGATATATTTTACTTTTCCTCCTCATATAGTAGTGTTCTATGCTATACTTCCCCCCTCAAATATTGCCAAACATTATTATATAAGAAAATAATTTTTGGACATTCATATCTAATATCTAATCTACCATTAGAGATAAAGAAATAAAAATAATAAAATAATAGATGTAATAAATTAGTGATGTGATAGAAGAAAAGATATAAAAAAATTAGTGATGTGATAAGAGATATAAAAAAAATGAGGTGTTGAATGAATGTGTGAAAAGTAAAAGTGTGTAAATACAATTGCACTATTTTTTATTGCAATTATTTAACTTTTTCTTTTCTCTCACGCGGTTCCCATTGCCATTAACTACTAAATACTAAATAATTAAACAAATAAAACACTAACAATATGGATATGTGACATGATGATGAAAGGTATTTCACTTCACACTCCTCCTTATGTGTCTATATATATGGATGCATGAGCTAGCATTCAGATTCCCCCCACCACCAATTTTCTCCCTAATCCTCTACTCCTTCTTCTAATCCATCCTTTGTTACTTCCCCTAAAGAGAGTTCCACCTCTACAGTACAAACTAAAATTCTCTGTTCCAAACTTTAGTTCACAACACACAAAAATTATACTATAATAATTGGTTGGAATATTCACTCAATCATGTCTATGTTCTCATATCACAAACATTCCTCTAACCGTTTCTTCATTTTCCTACTTATCCTAGCTTTCAAAGGTATGTGTACAATACATATATTTATTTGAGAAGAAATTTTATGCATTGTCAATATTTTTTTACACCGTCAACCAATCAAAAATCGTCGTTTATATTAAAAAATTATTACACCATCAATACATATATGAATTAAATCTTATTTTTACCAAACATGCAGGGTTAACAATTTCAGCAACAACATTCACGTTCGTGAACAAATGCGACCACACAATATGGCCAGGAATTCTAGGAAAACCAGACCTCGGAACAACCGGTTTTGAACTCAAAAAAGGAAACACACAAACCTTCCAAGCACCAGCCGGTTGGTCAGGTAGATTCTGGGCAAGAACCGGTTGCAAATTCGACGATTCTGGCCACGGAACTTGCTCAACCGGTGACTGCGGTTCCGGGGAAATTAACTGCAACGGTAACGGCGCTACACCACCAGCAACACTAGCAGAATTCACTCTAGGAAATAGTTCGCCAGATTACTACGATGTTAGCCTCGTAGACGGTTACAATCTTCCGTTGATCGTTGAAACTAATGGCGGTTCAGGTTCATGTCAGCCCACTGGATGTGGAGAGGATCTTAACCGGAGGTGTCCATCGGAGCTGAGAGTGGACGGTGGTGACGCGTGTAATAGCGCGTGTGGCGCCTTTGGGACACCGGAGTATTGTTGTAGTGGTGCGTTTGGTTCGCCTTCGAGTTGTTCGCCTTCGGTTTATTCGGAAATGTTTAAATCTGCTTGTCCAAAATCTTATAGCTATGCGTATGATGATGCTACGAGTACTTTTACTTGTACTGCTGCGGATGATTATACTATCACATTTTGTCCTTCTTCTTCTCCAAGGTAAATAAAACTTTTCACTCAAGAAAACTAAAAGCAAAACTTTTCACTCTTCTTTTTTGAAGGGAAAAGTAAAACTTTTTACTCTTTTAATCAAGGTTTTAACTCAATTTCACCCCTATCAAAGGTCGTTGGTTAAACAAGTTGTTAAGGACATCTTTTCCCAATCACAATAAGCTATGTGATTTTACAAATGTTAGAGAGTGTATCTTTTACAAAATCACGAAGTTAAACTTGCACTAAGTCGATTTTACAACTAGTTGATTTTACAACTATCAAAATTAAAAAGGTGGTCGATGCAGTCTTAATTGTTGTTTTGTTAGGCTAAAAATTAATATGACGTTGGTTGTTATTTTTGTTGCTGAATATTTTTTTAAGAATATTCACTCTTTTGTATTTGTACTCTTCTTGTCACCTTTTGACAAAACAAAAAATAGGTTAAAAAAATATTGACGATGAAATTGTTCTGCAATAAGTTAAAAGTTTTAATAGTGATTGTAACATGAGTGAATGTTGTGATGAAAGATTAGGTAATGAAAATAATAGTATGATACAATTTTTTTAAGACTAAAAGAGGAAAGGATTTTGAAATTAATTTTTTTTTTTGCAAAATCGAATATTTAGAAATTGAGTGTAAGTCATTGGAAATTTATTTGCTAAATTCTGAATTTTACAAAATAAATTGGTTTTTATTCACTAGTGATTATTATTTTATTTTTTAAAATTACATAGTCTTTACTCTTTTCTTTTTCTTATATTTCATTTTAGAACTATTATCTCTCTTTTCATTTATGATACTTTTTCGTAACGTCATCAATCACATATTTTCTAATATCCTTTCTTCTTTCCACCATCTTAATTGATAGTGTGATGTGAAAATCTTTTAATGGACCACGACATAAGTGAAGATGTTGTTGATTTTATTTTTTAATTTTTTTCAGTTTGAAGTCTTTGATGGAGTCAAAGCCAGGATCATCAGTAGAACAAGCTGCAGTAGCTACTAAATCTTGGATAGCCAATTTGGCTACAGGAGCTTCCACAAGAATAAGCCAACCATTTTCAACTTCCATGTCTATATTTTTTGTTGCTATCACTTTCATATTTTCATATTTAGTCAATTAGTCTTCATGTGTCTTTTTCCAAGTGACATCTCATTTGCATATTCTCTCATTGACCCTTTATGACATAGGACAAGGATCAAACAGCATATGTAGTTGGTGTAATTAACATAGATTATGATTGTTGAATTCTATGTAAATTATAAGCATTTTTAATTAATTATTTTAGTTAAGCTGTTTTTGGCCTTGGTATCATTTGACTATTTTTTGTCCTATACATGACTTATTTTATATATTTTTGAATGCGGTGGAGGAATGACGGGTATTCCCAACATTGACGTGTAAAGAATAAAAGATAAAGATTGTTTTACACTAAAGGGGGGTACACACTAAATTGAGGAGCAATAAATGAAAAGAAATGAGAGAAAAGTAAGAGATTTGATTATATATACGATCAGAAAGAAAAAACAGAGATATAAAAAGTGTGTGAGAAAGTGTACCCAAAAAATGTATAAGAAAAAGGTTTAAAAAATCTACTTGTTCAGCTACTTGTTCCTCACATTATTGTTGGTCAATTTAGATTGAAATGAAGAATTAATTACTTTTAACTAATATTTTTTTTGGTCAACTAATATAGTTGAATGAGTATTTTTTTTATTTATAATTAAAACATTATTTATACTTGAATAAGGCAAACGGGTAACAAGCTGCGCCGCCAGACTTTTTTAGATGACAAAACCAATTCTCGTAAACATAACATTTATGAATCTGGAAGACATGACATATCTATGTATGACTTTTTGAACTCTTAAAATGAAAGTTAAGAGTTCAACATCAATGTTGTTGACAATGTCCTCAAAGTTGTTGACAATGTTCTCCTCCAACAAACTAACCACAAACATTTACCCATATATAAGAAAGACATAGCTAGCTACTCCACTAACTTGAGTGTTAAAAAAAGTGTCTCTAACATTCATCATTTAGTAAATTAAATTCATTATATCATAGAAATTAAAACATTCAATAATTATCCCCGTGAGTTTATTGTTAACAATCAAATTTGATAGAAAAAAAATATTATTGTTAACACGCTTGAATTTGATAGAGAAAAGTCCACTTTCATTGGGGTGAATTCAATCAAATTTTCTAAGCTTTTCAAAGTTAATTAACAATGAGAATGTTTTTTTATTTAGAAAGAAATTAACAATGAGAATGTTAAAACCTGCCTCATTTGTAAAATTTATCTCAATTGGGGAAAATAAACTGGCATCAGAAACAGTATTCTCATACAGTTGGGATATGTGATGTTGCAGTTTAAATTCATTCAATTAATGATATATATGATATTTATTATAAACAACATACATCATTTAATGAATGAATATAAAATGTTGATTTTTGCTTATAATAGTGACTAGAAGGTTTAATTATAAGGTTCAAGTCCATTTTAGGGTATGATTTATGGTTTTCTAGAAGGATCTAAAGAGATCCATTTTGATGAGTCATTGGATAAGTTGTTAGAATCCTTATGCTATAAATAAGTGACTCGTCATTGTAATCATTAGAAAATGAATGAAGAAGCTAGTTATATTAAAAAAAATTGTTCATGACTTCTTTTTAACGAGTGCAACGAGCACTCTTTAGGTATTCTAAAATAAACTATTACTTTTTTAAAAAGTTAAATATTTTGATTTTCAATACATTGCATACACGTTTTTGTCAAAAATAAAATAAAATACATTGCATATACGCATTTTCATAAATAATTTTCATTTATCCTTTATTATAAAAGCTAGACTTGGTTGGCAAACATGTTTTCCCTAATCCCTAGCTTTTTTTCCCTCCTAAACATGCTAATCTAATCTCACCTGTTGATTCAGACTCTATTTTCACACTTGATCACACTCGTTGATTCAATTTCTATTTTCAAACTCCTCATTTTCTCTCATAAAACTTGGTTAATGCTAATTGAAAACGAACAACACACTTTTAATCCAATTGAAAACGAATATTACAGCCGTGAGATTCGTGATAATGGCAATTGAAAACGTAGTTAATGGTAATCAAGTCAGTCAACAACCACCTACATCTCAGCCGTAGATCTCATAACAAACTTTTAAACCATATCCTCTTCTGATGTTAACTTGAGAAACTTTCAATATTAACGATTGCATACCCATTATCCCCTCCTACCATCATTTTTACATCAAAACAGTTTACACTTAACAATGGAAAGTGATGCACTAACTCTCTTAGCATTGCACTGCTTGAAGGGTACAATGTTTCATCTTCTTTCTTGATCACTTATGTTTTGTTTCGTTTATATTTTTCAACTTGCACTAATTTCTTTGAATCTTTGATCTTTTTCAGCTTCATTAGATACAAATCCTATAACTGATTTGGACAAGTTTGTTAACAGATTGTGAGTTCAATATAGAACTCTTCGACTTGAGTTCCATGTAACAGATGTGAGTGCAAGACTACTAATATTGTGTCTTTATAAATGCGACAATTCAAATTAAAAGTTCATTTGCTCATTTGTGTCGCTTACTAATTTCGGATATATATGTTTTCCAGGGTGCACTTATGTTGCCAAAAACATTTGTCTCTGATTTTGGTGCATCGCTAGGTGATTACGCAACTTTTATCGACCCTAACAACAACCAGTTTGAGGTTATGGTTGAAAGGATACGTGATAGCGTGTTTTTAACTACTGAGTTCAATGCCATACGCGACTTTTATGATGTCCATTTGGGTGGAACTATTGTTATGGTGTTTACCGGTGATGGACAATTTGGGATTAATGTGATTAATCGATCAGGACGTGCTGTGGATCCTCCTCTTTTTATTCCTTCTATGAAATTTGAAATTGAGAAAACTATCGTGCTAGCCTTTGCATATGAAGTTGTTCCGGTCACAAGTGAAATCCTCACATTCCATCATGATGAGAGAAATTTTCAAATCTGGTGGGAGAAGTATTTAACTGGTTTTGATGTCACTTCTGGATTTATGGTATTTTGTTTTTGTATTACATTGCTTTTTTATCATGTCGATTTCTTTCACCTCATATAAAAAATTGGTTTTATATACGATTTTTTTTTTGCAGATGATTATTTACAAGGGCCTCTATGATTTAACTATCGCGAAAAAGACCACTTCATTGACAATGATTGGTGATTGTGGAAACAAGTGGAATTGCATCACTATATTTGGAACCATGCCACATCACCACATCAAGCTTGGTGGAGGATGGAAAAGAATGGTACAGGCGCGCAGACTTGAGGAAGGTGTCATGGTTAAAGTTGGGTTTTCACATACTGGCATGAACGACACCATCTACATTCAAGTCAAGCCCCCAGCTGTCGTGAGAGTTTGATATCTGCAATGCAATTGATGGAGTTCAATTTTTATGGTTTATGTAGATGGATCCATTTTGATGTTTTTGAATTATCTTTTCATTTTAATGAAATTTATGTTATTGTCTTTCTAGTTTAATGTGCAATTATGTTAACAAGTAGTCAATTTTATTTTGATACTCACATTTACGTGCAAGGATAAAATGAAAATTACCACGTAGTTATTGCTAATCGTATTTGAATTTGACTGCCATGCATGTAACAAGTCAAATTTCAAATATTTATGAAACTGATTAATGATGTTTCATTGTGAATGAAAGAAACTTATTGCTCATTATTGCTAATCGTTAACATCATTGTGACTTAAAAAAACTTATTGCTCATACGAAATAGAATAGGTTAGTAATGCTAATCGAATAAAAGAAAACAGTAATGATATTTTTGGAACTTAATGGCATTTCATGAAGAATGAAAGAAAGATTATCACGTAGTTATTGCAGAAATCGAATTACTAATTTGACTGTCATCCATGTAACAAGTCAAATTTCAAATATTTATGAAATTGATTAATGATATTTGATTGTGAATAATAGAAACTTATTGTTCATTATTGCTAAACGTTAATATCATTGTGAATAAAAGAAATTTATTGCTCATACGAAATGGAAGAGTTTAGTAATGCTAATCGAATAAAAGAAAAAAGTAATGATATTTATGGAACTTAATGACATTTCATTTCATGAAGAGGAAAAGAAAGATTAGCACGTAGTTATTGCAAAAATCGAATTAGAAATTTGACTGTCCTCCATGTAACTAGTCAAATTTCAGCAAGACATAACATTGATTAATGATATTTGAATTTCAATAAAAGAAATTTATTGCTGATTATTGCTAATAGTTAACATCATTGTAAATAAAAGAAACTTATTGTTCATACGAAATAGTAGAGGTTAGTAATGCTAATCGAATAAAAGAAAACAATAATGATATTTATGGAACTTAATGACATTTCATGAAGAGTAAAAGAAAGATTAGCACGTAATTATTGCAGAAATCGAATTACTAATTTGACTGTCATCCATGTAACAAGTCAAATTTCAAATATTTATGAAATTGATTAATGATATTTGATTGTGAATAATAGAAACGTATTGCTCATTATTGCTAATCGTTAACATCATTGTGAATAAAAGAAACTTATTGCTCATACGAAATGAAAGACGTTAGTAATGCTAATCGAATAAAAGAAAAAAGTAATGATATTTATGGAACTTAATGACATTTCATGAAGATGAAAGGAAAGATTAACACGTAGTTATCGCAAAAATCGAATTAGAAATTTGACTGTCCTCCATGTAACAAGTCAAATTTCAGATATTTATATTAATTAATGATATTTCATTGTGAATGAAAGAAACTTATTGCTCATTATTGCTAATCGTTATTTCAGGTCATGAATAGATGGTAAATTAATACTTATCAAGCTTAATTGCTTTTATGCAGTATGCACTAATTGCTTTTAATTGCTCTTCGCATAAGAATTGCTTTTAATTGCTATAACTAATTGCTTTTCTTATAGGACTTGATTGCAGAACCGTTTTAGGTGCATATTTTCGTATAGGAATTGCTTTTATGCAGTATGCACTAATTGCTCTACCAATTACTACATGTTGAAAGCAATTATGACTGCAATGATGATGTTAACATAAGACTCTCCAACATTTATGTAGTAATTAGTAAACCAAATTAGTAATGATGTTGCTATTGTTGTCTTAGAAGGGAACATATTTTTAAATTGTTATAAAACTTTTATTAACTATATATGTTTACATTTTTGCGATTGATTCGATTAACTTCTACGACCGCACGGGTCAAGAGTCTAGTGATCCTTAAAAAGTGTCTCATGGTCACTTGTTAAGTTTTCCCTAATTTTAAAAAGTTTATCTCAATCTCATTTTTAGTGTACTTGATTTGAGAGACAAATACTATATGTATCTACATAATATTGATACGGTTTGTGTTTCAATACGATTACTAATTTATGATACATCAAGTTAGTGAATACCGTAAAGAAAAATAATAAGTAAATACCGATTTGGCTCAATCAGCATATAATCGAAATTTAGGATAAGAAAAAGAATTACCCTAACAATACAATTTTTAATTTATTCTTCTCAACTAAATTTGTATGAAACATATATGATTTGGGGAGACTCATTTGAATCCATTACTCTCTTTTTAGTCATACATAATTTAGGATTTCGATGACTTTAATGTTATTTACGAGGATGCTTCATGCCTTCACCTGGAGTGTGACACCCGGTTATTCTAGCATTGACTTTTCAGAATCACATGCTGGTACCACGAAAGTCAATCCACTTGTGGCATTGGCAAAACCAAGGTTTATCCTTATGTGTGTGAGCGAGCGTGCGTGACACCCTAAACTCAAAAGCATAAATATTAAAATTTAAAGTACCTATTTTCAAAAATATTCTTTGAAAGACATTTTGAAGCGGAGAAAGGAACTATAGAATATAAAATTATTAACAAAGTAATCGCCACAATGGGTTCAAGGTACCACATTTTCTCTTACACATCAAAATAAATAACACGAAATTAAATCATTTTTATAATGATAAAATAGAACAACCTTTTTCCCTTCAAAAATACCATTTTTACCCTTATTCAATATTTCTTTGAAACATTATTGTTGACTCGTGTATTTATTATTTTGAGTAAAAATAATATATTTAGTCTTCTTATTTCCTATACATGAGGGAGCCAATAGGTTATTTGGAACATGAGGAGGGGTGGGTTTAATTTACAAAAATAGAGAATCAAAGTGATTTTGGTTCACTTGCTTCTGTTGCTTGTTGTGCACTTTTTTTAAGTTAAAACATTTAATGAGGGTATATTTGAAACTCGATTAAAAAAATTACAGTAATAATGAGTGTTCCCTGATTTTTTATTTTCTTTTTGCTATATAATAAGGTCAGAGAGAATTAAAGAAGGAAACTTTGAATAGATAACATTTGTCAAATTTTTTTGTTTTTTTTCTTTGCAGGATCTCACACTTGCCGTTGTTGAGTAGGGACTGGGAAAAATATGATTAATCAGACATCCAAAGTTTTTTGTTCGTTTTTCTTTGCAGGATCTCACACTTGCTACCGTTGAGTGGGGACTGACAGAAATGATCAATCATCCTGAGCTACTTCGAAAAGCCATGGAAGAATTAGATAATGTCGTTGGGACATGAAGGTTGGTCCAAGAGACTGATATTTCAAAGCTCAATTATGTCAAGGCATGTGCCAGGGAAGCATTTTGACGCCACCCAATCAATGACTTCAATGTTATTTGCGAGGATGCTTCGTGCCTTCACCTAAAGTGTGCCACCCGGTTATTCTAGCATCGACCTTTTTGAATTACATGGTGGTACCACGAAAGTCAGGCCACTTGTGGCATTGGCAGAGCCAAGGTTTATCCTTTTGTGTGTGTGTGTGAGCGAGCGTGTGTGACACCCTAAACTCAAAAACATAAATATTTAAATTTAAAGTTGGGTTTGGGATTTATTCGAAGTAATATATTGCCAATTATTTTGTTCGCCCAACTGAAAAAATTGGGTCTTTTCGATGCTCTCCTGGTTGTGAAGGATCATCATATAATAATCAAAAGATGCCCCAAATTAGAAATCCTCAAGGTAAGATTCTAGAATTTTATCAAATTAATCAAACATATATTGATTTGAATATTTGGATGGAAAGGAAAACATGAAACCAAAAAATAATCAACTACAGTGATATGGTTAATTTGGAAGGGTGAAAACATTTATTCTGAATGAGCATGAGTACATTTTGAATATTTCGAATGAACCAATAATATTATTCTCGTGGACAACCATTGAATTTAATTGGCGACAATGGATTAGAAGCACTTGGTCACCATTGTAATAAGCTGAAAAGGCTAAGAATCGAAAGAGGTGCTCTTCTAGAAGGCATTGTTTCCCAAACATGACTAGCTGACTTATCATGTGGCTGTTTAGAGCTCGAATAGATGTCTGTTTATATTAATTTTCTCCGCTACAAAATGTCTTTCAAAGAGAATTTTTGAAAAAGTACTTGAAATTTAAATATTTATGTTTTTTAGTTTAGAGTGTTACGCACGCCCACTCACGCACACACACAGAGATAAACCTTGGCTCTGCCAATGCCACAAGTGGCTTGCCTTTTGTGGTGCCACCACGTGATTCAGAAAGTTCAATGCTAGAATAACCGGATGGCATACTCCAGGTGAAGGCATGAAGCATCCTCGCAAATAACATTAAAGTCACTGATTGGGTGGTGTCGATATGCTTCCTTGGCACTTGCCTTGACATAATCGAGCTTTGGAATATCACTCTCTTGGATCAACCTTCTTGTTCCAACGACATTATCTAATTCTTCCATGGATTTTTGAAGCAGCTCAGAATGATTGATCATATCTGACAGTCCCTACACAACAGCAACAAGTGTGAGATCCTGCAAAAAAAAACAAACAAAAATCTTTGGACGTCTTATTAATCCTATTTTTCCCAGTCCCCACTCAATAGCGGCAAGTGTGAGATCCTGTGAAGAAAAAAAAAACAAAAAACTTTGGACAAGTGTTATCTATTCAAAGTTTCCTTCTTTAATTCTCTTTGACCTTATTATATAGCAAAAAAAAAAAATACCATGGAACACTCATTATTACTGTAATTTTTTTATAGAGTTTCAAATATACCTTCATTAAATGTTTTAACTTAAAAAAAGTGCACAACAAACAACAGAAGCAAGTGAACCAAAAATCATTTTAACTCTCTATTTTTGTAAGTTAAACCCACTCCTCTCCATGTTCCAAATTACCTATTGGCTCCCTCGTGTATAGTGTCGCGGTGATTTTCAAATATCAAGCTATTGGTTAGCGTTGACTCGCAATTTTTAGTTCACCACTAAGCTTTTATTTTTTCCAAGAAAACGGTGAATTAAGTAAAACTAACTAATGGAAAAGCTTCAATAGACTTCAAGTAACATAAATATACTGAAACCCACCTTAATTGAGCCTCTAATTGTTCTAACCAACTCCCACTTTTTCCAAGAAAAGGTGAGTTTAGAGATCACGACTTTATGTGTTTTTCCTTGCATTTTTTTAGTGTTTTTGGTTTGTTGGAAGTGTTTAGAAGCTTTTGGTTGAAGAATGGTGAAGTTTCATGGTGTTTTGAAGATTTTTGATTTTTTTTTTTGTAAAAATGGTGATTTCTCTAACTCAAAATTTCGGCCCCCATCTCACTGAGTTTGTTGGGTACTTATAGAGGGAGTAACTTGGTCACCAAGAGTGAAAAATTAGGTTAAGTGGGGAGTAAGAAATGGTAGTTTAGAATTTTTGCAAAAAATGAGTTTTTTGTGACTTTTTTGGATGATTTTTGGTCATGAGTGGTGATGTGTGTTAAAATGATGAGGTGTTATATGTGAAGATGGTTCTAGATGCACAATTTGTGGTGGAGGAATCAAATAAGAGTGAAATGTGCATTTTGGGTGAATTTGTCAAAGTTAGTGTTTTTTGGAATTTTTGAAATGAATTTGAATTTTGTGATATTGAAAAATATAATTGGTGTAAAGTTGTGATTTTTGTGATTGGAAATGCAATAGAAATGAAATGAAATGAATTGAAATTGGAGTTTTGGGTTTGATGGATTTGAGTTTTCTTGAGAACGAAGTAACAAAATAAAAATGTGAAAATAAATAAATAAATAAAAGTATGCATAAAAAATAAAAAAAATTGAAGTTAACTTGTAAAACAAGTAACTAAAGGGAATAATACTCATGGAAATGCATTTGGTGTAAAAAAATGTTTGTTGACTTTTTTTTGTAAAAATTTTTAGAAAGAAAGAATGAAAGAATTTTAGGTCAGAAATTGGGGTATGACATATAAGAAGACTATAAATATATTATTTTTACTTTAAACAATAAATACATGAGTAAACAATAATTTTTCAAAGAAATATTGAATAAGGGTAAAAATGGTATTTTTGAAGGGAAAAAGGTTGTCTTATTTTATCGTTATAAAAATGATCTACTTTCATGTTATTTATTTTGATGTATAAGAGACAATGTGGTACCTTGAACCCATTATGTTTTTGAATTTAGGGTGTCACGCACGCTCGCTCACACACACACACACAAGGATAAACCTTGGCTCTGCCAATGCCAAAAGTGGATTGACTTTCGTGGTACCAGCATGTGATTCAGAAAGGTCGATGCTAGAATAACCGAGTGGCACACTCCAGGTGAAGGCATGAAGCATCCTCACAAATAACATTAAAGTCATTGAAGTCCTAAGTCATTGAAGTCCTAAAGTCATTTAAGTCATTGAAGTCCATATAAATTTAGTTGAAAAGAATAAATTAAAAATTGTATTGTTAGCGTAATTTTTTTCCTTATCCTAAATTTCGATTATATGCTAATTAGCCAAATCGATATTTACTTATTATTTTCTTTACGGTATTCTCTAATTTGATGTATCATAAATTAGTAATCGTATTGAAACACAAATCGGTATTTTTAGAAAGACTCGTTTGAATCTGTTACTCTCTTTTGAGTCATTCTTATGTTAAACCAGTCAATAATTGCTTTAAAAAATTATGACCAGGTCATGGAATTGTAAAATTCATGAGTTTGAGTAAACTGTTAGAAGATATTATTAATTAGATATTTTCAGTTGAGATGAAATCATGCTTTTAAAACTTTTTTTGTGATAACATGCTTTTTAAACTTTGTGATATGAATGAATGTTGGGTCGATTATCCATCGTCTATAGAAAAAGATAATCCCTGCTGTCTATGTGATAATCAAAGGCAAATTGCTATAATAAGGCATTTTCAAATCCTTTTATGAAATGTCATAACAAAGTAATCTATATTGTTTTTAGTGTGAGCAAACAAAAGATAGGTGACGAAAGGAAAAGGTGAGAAATTGAGGTGAAAGCTTAATATGACAAATGACAATGGTGGTTTGGTTGCTTTTGTATTTTTCATTGGTTGAACTGATAAATAATATATAACTACTTTATATCTCATGGTTTCAACGTTCAATATTTAAGGAAACCTTCCACTCATAATCAAGGATTTGGGTCATATAATTAAACATTACATTACACTATGCATATCCCTCTTTGATGAAGATAAGTTTTGGATTATTGAAATTGGATATAGATTAAAAAATAAATGATAACAGTCAATAATTCTCACTTGCTCAACAAGATTACTCAATTGAGACAAAAAAAAAAAACAGAATACTCAATATATCCTCACATTATTTTGCAGTTAATAATGTTTAACAAGTATTAGCAGAGGAAATTTAAAATAAAATAAAAACATAAAAGGACATAAATGAATTATAGTAAAAGTTAAATAACCAGCAAAATTTATATGATCAAATAATCTCTACATCTCTTAAATTAGGCGTGTTCATATCACGTGTATTCTAAAAAAAATTATTTGCTTCGACACAATTTACATACTCCACACTTCTCAAACATATTCTACGAGGTAAAGATGTTTCGAAGCGGCGATCAGCAATGAGGAGGGGGGTTAGAGGCATTACATTTGATTACATTATTTTTACTTTTATGTGGAACATCTAGTAGGTGGTAATGCACTGTAATATCAAACATACTATTTATATTTTATTTATTTTTAATTATGTTATTGGTGTGAAGTGTCCACATATTTTACTAATCACCAATCATTTTGGAAAATATGGTTTGCCAATTTTAGTGAGCTCTTTCCTCCTTGCAATCACATTTTTTCTAACCACAAGATTCAAGCATGTGGCCTTGCTAAGATATCCGAATATAGTTTCATTTGGACCAATGTAACAATGATATACTATATGTATAAGGTATGTTTGGTTTTACTTATGAGAGGCAAAACTTACATTAGAGCCAGAGGTATGTTTTGTTCGATTGATTCAAAATCAATTTTCTCAAACACAAATAAAAAAAAATACACACTATATCAATAATAGTTGCGAAATGCTATAGTTATGGGCTTTGTATGCTCTCTGTTGGAAAGGTAACCCAAGTTGGCATCTCTTTTCACTAACGTGGGAGTTTGAGAAAGAACATGAACAGTGATAAAGCATAGTACACAGAAAAGAAATCATAATTCAGTCAAAAAAAATAAAATCATAATCAACCCACTTTTGGTCCCAAGATAAGATAACAAATTAAAGTCCAATCCTTACTGGTTGTTTATGACTTTCCAGCATCAACTTTTCCTTAATGTTTATGTACCCCAAAGGCAATGTGAACAAATTCAACTGACCAATATTATGTAACCAACGGTTATTGAGAGAACATGCAAAGGGATTTAACTAGCACTAAAGATTAACGGTTCCAAGCAAATTTGCAACAATAACAAAGGTTGCAGCCCAAAAGTAAACCCAGTATAGCAAAGGAACCAATAATGCTATAAACTGTAATGGAAATTTTCGACTTTAATTGATCATTCCTTTTTTTATTATAGATTTCCTCCATACGAGATAATCATATCCTTGTGGGAGTCCCAATTGATAATTAATCATTTATTTAATGAGACACATATTTATTCTTTGCATGCCTTTTTTCTATATATATCTATTTTCAACAATTGCATATATACTCAAATGTTTTAGTACTCCCTTAAAAAATTACTCCTTAGACACACCCTATTTAATAAAAACATTATTCTTTAGCTTGTAAAGAAAACATTATTTTTAAGCTTTAAAGCACACAAAGTGTTATGTTCGTCACATTTTAATATTGATACTTTTTAGACACACCGCCTTAGACATTTGTCAATACCTTTTAACTCAGACGCATGTTACATACCACTTAGATTTATGTAACAATGGCGGCCACGGAAGAGGAGGAGAAAGAGGTAGAGGCAGCAGTGAAGAAGATTGGGAGAGAAGATGGATTAATTCTCCTTAATCAAAGAATACTATATTAATTCTTTTAATTACAACCCTTGGATTTATTTTTTCCACATGACAATCATCTGTGTATTAAAAATGAGTAAATGGAGTTAAGCAAAATGGAGCAAAGATGGACTCGTCTTAAACACACACTCAAACACTAAATTGACTTTTGGTCAAACATTCCTAACCATGGATTTAAACATTTTACAATTACTTTTTGAGACAAATAGAAAATAATTCTCTAGTTCACCCAAAAAAAAAAATTCGCTTATCATATTTTTTGTGCGGCTTATTATCATATATTCATAGGATTAATTAGTTCTTTATAAAGTACCCATCTTATCTTAGCATTATATATGTAATGACTAAGGATTGCATTGAAAAAGTTCCTCTCATTACTCTTTTTCTCAGGGATCATTATCAAGCCCATAACTTTGTTATCATAAGGTTAATACATAAATCATCTCAACTCTCAATTTAGTTTATGCCATGTTAACGTGTCATATGTCTGATGTTGGTATCAAGAGTTTGTGCTTCATTGTTCTTAAGTATCACATTCAAGCCACGTTCCACTCGTAAATTATCCCTAATGCTTTGCCAAGAGTGATTCCTCCTTTAAAATTATACTAATTTGTTGTGCAAGAATTTGATTTTGTTGCCATAGTTCAGCCACGGCAGGCAACCATCACATCAATTTTTTAGGGTGTCATCATTCTCCACAAACACAAATATGGAACAATACGACCGAACACCAAGGCTAATGTTTTTTTTTTTTTAGAGGAACAAGGCTAATGTTATAATTAAGTAAAACAAAAAGAAGAAATAAAAATGGATGAAAGTAGAGAAAGAATTAATAAAAGTTAATTTTGAAACGAACAATAAGAAGAAAATAATTTTAACTAAAAAGTTGAAGATAAAATGAACTACTTAACAAACAAACAAATAAATAAGGGATAGTAAACCAATAACTAGCTAGCTTTTTTGATGGGTTAGGATTGTGCTCCTCTTCAAGGTCCCTAATTTGATTCTTCCGATGTCAGTTTAGGTGTTAATTTAGTTTCTTAAAAAAAAAAGAACATTTTGCAATATGCCGATTACATGTCAAATCCACGGTGAAGAAATTAAAGTGTATGTTTGTATTTACTAAGAATTTGTCAAATCTACGATGATTCTAAACATAAACTCAATATTTGAAGTCTCTAAAAAGAAAATACACTCTTAAAATAAACAATTGTGTTATATTTCTGAAAAATAAAACTAACAAAATATTTTCATTATTTTTAAAAATGCATCATCCCTAATTAACATTTTGTCTTTTCTCGATCACAACGAAGAAATCACAAAGTAAACAGAGACAATAAAATACTCATGTCTTCTTTATTATATTAATTGCGGTTTTTCGTGCAATTAATTAATACTATAGTAGTACAGCTTAAAAATCAAATACGGTTATCAAAGGTTTGCTTTTATTCTGATTTAGAATGTGACAAATGTAATTTGTCATCATCATAAATACTTTTTTGATCCAATGTAGAACAAGATAGAGATCATGCACCGTCATCATGATCAACTTTTGATTGGACAATGCACTAATTGGGTCAATAGTAAGGACAATTGGCCAAGTTGAAGGAGGTCGAATGTACTACTAAATTGGGTAATACATTCTTTAAGGTAATACCTCATATGCTACTAAACATAGTAGCCACTATAAGATTTAATTGAGGCAATAGAAAAGATTAAGTCGTGTCAAGGTGTGGTAAACTGTGAACTGCTAGAGGTGAAGTTCTAGCATAGTGTGGGCCCCAGTTCAATGTAATTATGCCATTTGTCCCCGGTACTGAATAAGAAGGGGTAGACAAGTGATAGCAAAGACATCATTCTGCTAATATGGTAGTGGAGGCAAAGCTCTACTGAAATGAGGTAGTAGTTGATGTGGAACTTTTTAAGTCTCTCTGTAAAGGAGTCACACATAATTAGCATTAACTACGAAGCTTGCACATCAAGAAATAATTAACGCCACCATCAAATGTAATTATATGTATTTACTTCCTTTTCATTTATAGATTTGACATTAAAATAGTGTCCGGGAGCACACTCAGTTAATCTCCCAAGAGGTTTTTTTTTGTTGAGAAATCTCTCAACGGTTAAACTCTCAAAGTATAATGAAATAGAATTTTGTGATATAGTGATATATCGACAAATCACTATATTATAAAACTCTATTTTATTACACCGTAGGAGTTTTACTCTATTTTGTGATCCTATTCGGGCTTTATTGCTCGCATGGCTTAACTCTCCCTATGGGTTTAATCATATTGGTCTCAGCAATCACTTAAACTTTGGAATTCATTATCTTGATAGCTCATGGAAAGTCGAATTTCTTGATGGTTTGTTTGACATTGCAGAGGATAAAACCTATCCCTAGTTGAGGAAGTCATCGAAGTGGGAATTAAAGGTGAGGTTAAGACAACATAGAGGATGATAGTCTTGGCATAGAGCAGTAACTGCATGTGAGAATGTGAAGGGAATGAAAATGAGGGTGTAAAAGGGTATATAGCTATGACGAATCCTTGATATACATGGTATGATGACATTGGTACAATATACATGTAAATCATGGGTGATGAATTCTTGAAAATTCAATATAAAATACAAACAAGTTAACACACGTTATAAACAAATAGGTCGTTGGCGGTTTACAGTTTCTTGATAACAAACTTTGGTCAGTTACTTTCAGTTATATATGCATGAAAAATATTCAGTGGTTGCCATGTTTCTTGGACAGAAAACTCTGAAAAATATGCCAGAACCCTTTCAATAATTTAGGAAACATTTTATTTGGTACATGAACTGTCTTAGGCTTGTGCTTGTCCCTGGACCCCACCCTTTTTCTACGAGACTACTAGACCATCCTTTTACAGAAAAAAATAAATAAATAAAAAAGGCAAGTAAATTTCACAAAGGGTACAATGAGACATTCAGAGTAGTCCAATCGACAAAACAGAACCTTATATGAAAATTAATACTAGTAGTTGCTTACTTAATAGCTAAGAATCCCAAGTCATGTCCATACATAATCTCACTGCAAAGACAAAGCACATCTAATTACTATTACTATTAGATACAAGAAAAAAGCATCAATTTTCCACTTGGATAAATTTCTAGTTTAATAGAACCAAATGCTATCTTTTGACAAGTAGAGCTTCACCCCATTGGTGGAGTTGCTTTGTTTACTCAATGGACTGCTGTTCTAAAAGCTTTATCCTCGTAACTATGATGCCTAAATGAAGATAAGGGGAACTTTTTTCTTTCAAAAGTTGCAATGCAGAAACCATTAGGTAATCCAAAAAACCGTCACAATAATAAAACCACAACCAATCCAAACATGATTCATCTAACCTTCCATTTTTTAATCATAATCATGACACACTTGTGAAAGCATTTTAATCACTAGTAATAATATTTTATACCACATGAAGAACTATTGATGACTTTTTCTTTTTTTTTTCTCCTTTCTTTCTGGTTATAAAGACCAAGTGGGCTAAAATAAAGTTTTTAAAAATCTCAGGTACTTTTGTGACAGATATTATAATATTCACTTTTGACGTGAATTGCCACATCCCCTTCACATTCATGTGTGCCTTCTTGGATGACAAAAGTACTGTCTACTGAAGATGTGACCCCAACAAAACATTACATAAGGGTGCAATTGGTAAGTGTCTGCACTAGACATTTCCTCTGTTGGAGGAATAGATTTCCACTTGTCTTTACGAACAATGAAAGGAGGTCCCAGGCAGAATGTCTAGAAGAAAGTTCACAGGGTGATTCTGATTAAGAGTGGATAGCAGTGACCTGTTTCATAACTGGGCCAAGAGTCCCTATCTGCACCATTCAAGAACCCCTCATGACGCTTCCAGACTTCTTTGTCATAGTTCTCTGTTACACTGAAATGCAAGCCATGTTCTTCAGCTACCTCCAAGAACAGGTCCAATGAGTTTCCTCTTTTTGGACTTAAAAATATAGCCTCGGAAGATTCTGTTTTTGATAACAAGTGCTTGACAATTCCAGCAAGATCTCTATGGAAATCTTTGAAGAAAGTGCTGTCAAAATAACCATTCAATGTCATAATATAAAGATAAGATTATCATAAAGACCAAAATAAAAGGCAAGTCAAGCTGCATGCATGTTAATCTGCTGATTAATTTCGTACATAATATATGTTTGCCTTTTCTCCACTTGAAAATAAATTTAGTTATTATCTGAACATATCCAACTTTAAATATTGAAAATGATAAAAAGTTAACAAAAGGAAACATAGAAAAGTAACTCCATTGACCAACCATAACATGAATGCAAAAATTTGTTCATCGAAGAAAAAAAAACAAATCCTCCATGAAATAAACAATATATTTAATGCTCTGTAATTATCACCACATGCTGAACCCTTTGACTCTTATATTTATCAAAACTATTTATAGAAAATACTATTGGCATCTAAGTAAGAAATTACAGGTTTACAGCTATGTCACTAGAGCTGAAAATAAGATTGTCATCTAAGTTGGAAAAGCATGCAAATATTGAACAGTTGAAAATTGAAAATTCAAATAAAGATTTTACCAATCACTTGCAACAATGATATCAAAAGCATCTGTAACACTAGAAGTATCTTCCTGATTCCAATGAAGCTTCATAGACTTCACAACCGTATCACCAAATGCTCCAGAGTTAGCTTCAATGTTACGCTGGGTATCTGATTGTCATCGAAGAACAATCCACTTGACATGAAAATATTTAATGAAGCATATTCTCAAAAGGAATAATATTCCATGCAAACTTTTAAAGAAAAAAAACTTTTAATACTGTGTTTATTACACTGGGAAGAGAAATCTCCCCCGTAAAGTACCCCTACAAAGGGAGAAATGTCAAACATGGGCGAAGTATTTCAACGGCAACGAAGAAGCACTAATATCAGAAGTAGAGTACATTTTTATTTTTTTTTAATATAAATATAGGTGCTGATACTTTGCTTAAAGATCTCACTACTTCCAACCATTTATGTTTTTTAAAAATCATATTTTATAGGGACGACAAAATCCTAATTATACAATTATACATGGACAGTCAAGGTTAGACTTGGACAAAACCAATCTGTCTATCAGCACACCCACATACATACATATGACAAGATCAAATGACACCAGTTTGCTTGTAATAGCTAATTTAAGTTTTTGAGTGGTCTTTTCCTTTCCACAAGTAAATACTAAATACAACAACTGAAGTTGAGACGGAGATTAAATGACAAACACTTGGGCAATAACTTCCATATTATCTAAAGTAGGAAATACATGTCTATAAGAGCACAAGACATTACCAAAATGCCACCAAACTCGTCTGATAAGGTCATCTATAACTAAACACTATATTTGTCCTGCTAACAGCATGAAATCACGCTGAAGTAAATAACCACTCACAAATGAGTTCAAATAAGGCTTAGGGAAAAAACATGTTAACTAATGAGTAATGATGGCATAAACAGCTACTATAAAATTATATTTTACACATATAAGACACCTAGCATCCATTGTGAATAAAGGTCTAAAAGGTGATCATGAAATCTTAATCCAGTTGTTTCATGTTTATCATTAAAAATATAAAGGGAAAGAAAAAAAAAATTGTTGAAATTTATACCCAGGAGACTATTTTCCCTTCCTCACATCCATTTGTAGAACAAGAATTGAATTCTTACAATACAATTATCATCTATTTAATTAACATAAGAAATTAAGAAATGTTGTCATCAATAACTATAGCAAAAGGATACAATCAACTACTTGCGGATTTCCATCTGAGATTACAACCTCTGATGCCTCAGTAACAGCTGCAATAACAAATCCAGCCAAGCCATAGCCAGAACCAAGCTCAATAACTTTTTTAGACCTAAAAGAAATCATACCAGTCTGAGGTCACAGAAAAATAACAGTCAAAATGATGCTAATATACAGAGGAAGAATAAAGTAAAATATAATAATAGTTATTCAAAGCTGAGTAAAACCCTCATAAAAGAAAAAATATAGATCCTCAAACCTGAATATATCTCTATGTGACAAGCAATAATGAGCAAGAACATCTTCTGATGGCCAATTACCTGCAGAGAACATCATGAATTTATAAGCACCAACTGTGAAAATAAAAAGACCTGAATCAATATGAAGAGGATAGTGAAAACTGTAAGTGATAGCATATGATCGCCTATGTTGTTTCATCCAAAAAATGTCCCTCTAGTGAATAAAAGAAAGTTTTTTTGTAGATAAAGTCGTTTTTTTTAGGCAAAAAAAAATTAACATCAGAACATTTACGCAAAAAGTAATCTCCCTCCAGTGAATAAAAATCCTCAATAGCCGATAAAATCGTATTCATCCAAAAAATATAGTGATAGCAAATAATCACCTATGTTGTTTCATCCAAAAAATGTCCCTCCAGTGAATAAAGTTTTTTGTAGATAAATCATTTTTTTTAGGCAAAAAAATAATAAATTTTTTTGCATCAGAACATTTACACAAAAAAGTAATCTCCCTCCACTCAATAGCCATATAAAATCGTATTCAATTAGCTATAAAATATGCCCTAAAATAAATTTTTAAAGAATAGCCTTATCACTGTCAAAAAAAAAAAAACCTTATCTACATAATTACTACAGAAACTTTGATCGGTTAGAAATAATGCAAATAGGGTAATTATGGTTACTCATTATCGTGTAAGTAGGATAATGTTAATCTTTGTAGCCAGTGGGACAAGCTTCATTGTGTCAAATACAGATTTCATCACTTGTCTTTCCCACTAAACATGATATCTAGAGCCCGATAAGAGCCAACCTTGCTCCAAGAATCCCGGGATACCCACTAGTTCATCGTACCAACTTTTGTTTTTTCCAGAAACTGTGTTTTCCAAGATTTTTGGTCTCCACTAATGTGTCCTCATTCCAGAAACCCAAAAATCCGCTACAGCCACTGTTAGATTGTTTTCTGCTCTATTCAGGCAGCCACCAGCTGAGTTTTGGTTGCCCTGAACCCTACATATATCAGCTCCGTTTGATTTAATTAGAGCATTGCATGAGATAGCGTCCAAGCTGCACATACTTATTCTTGCTGCTTGATGCATGCTTCAGTGCATTTTGCAGTGCCTATTGCGACTATGGGCAATGACTTTTGAAAGCTCCCATTACATAAACTAATCCTACAACAACTAATTGCTATGATGATATCTTGAAATGGTTTGTGGAGCATCTGTTTAAGCTCCACTACCTCTATTGTACACAACAGTAATTTGTTTGCTCGTACTTCCAATCATCATCTCTTGGTCTTTGGGTTCTGGATTATAGTGCCATTGATCGCATCTGTAGATATAAATAGCTTCTCTCTCAACTCCCTCACTGGGTTATTTCACATGGTTACCTTAGCTAATGGTTCCCAAACAGAGTCCACACGGGTTGGTACTACCCAACCTCTCCTTCCTCTTTCAATTGATTTTGTACTATATGTTCCAAGATTTCCAATTAATTTACTTTTTATTAGCCTCTTAAACTGCTCTCTTGATTGTTTCATATCTTTTACTAGAGATTTTATTTTGTTTTTATTTTTTTGCGGGATCAATGTTCAGGTTAGATGATTGACATTAGATGTGAGTTTAATGATCTCTATCAACTCACTGACTATCTTGGCATTGGCAATGCCACAGATTCCACCTTCTAATACATGCTGAATTGGGCCATCCTATCCTGGCAATGTTACAACAATTAGTCGAACCTTGTCCAAGATTTCCACTACGTCTTGTGAACTGTGTTAACTCAAGAAACAAGTGTAGTTTGCTTCCTAATCAAGTATATATTGGAATTAGGTCTCCTTTTTCCCTAGTCCATTGATGTACGAGTTCCTAGTCATACTAAGTCAACCATGCTTACCTTATGCATTGATATTACATGTTTACCTTGGTCATGTTAAAGTTTTATGCAGCAGCGTCTCATGTCTTTCTTCACCAAACATCATGTGTTCATTTCATACCCCTCGACAAAATGGGGTTAATAAATGCAAAAATGCCATCTTATTGAAACAGCTCAGGTGTTCCCTTGAAGGTTACACTCGATCCCAAAAGGGTATTCCTCTAGTCTCCGTAGGTATTTAAACTCAATAGATATTACCTTCTTTGAATCTAATTAGTGCAAAATTGCTGATTTGTTCCTTAGGATGAGTCTTCGAAACTAGTTCATCATCTTCGTAAATCTCTATATGGACTCTAACAGAACACATAACATAATTGAAGTCTATGAAAGAAGATAAAAAAAAAAGTTGTGATACAGGGAATCACAACTGATAGAAAAAAGTAAAGAGAGATTTCCATTATCCAGGGGTAACTAACTAGCTGGAAGATGAGAGTAGTAGGGAAGGAGTAAGATGCACTGATGCAGCTTGAAAGCGGTCTTAAGGGAAGTATAGAGAGAGAAGGTAGGTCAGGAATGTGGTGGGACTTTGGAAGAGATTAAACCCTCTCAAACTGCCTAATGTTTCGGATACCTTCTTTTTTTTTTCTTCTTCTGTGGGTTGTTTTTTTCGATTCAAGTTTTAAATTACTTTTGATATAAGCCTGGTTTTGTCCAATAAAACAGTGTTTTGTTTATGTTCTCCTGTATTATATGGCTTTTATCAACTGGAACAAAAACTCCAGGTCCATTGAGCTTCAATCAACAAGGGACAGGTAACTAAACGGAACCTCCACAGCCAAAAATAAATAAATTGAAGAAACAAAAAATAATAACAAGATCAAGGGAGCAACGGTAACCAAATCCCACTGGATATTTACAAGGGAAACCCGTATAAAAGACCATGTGATTTATGCAAGATAGAAGCCAATCGCCTAATAATATCCCAAAACAGCAACTAAGACAAAAAGTCTTCCTTAAAAACTTGGGGGGTTACACTCCGGCCTAATACACCAAACTGTAGCATATGTCGCACAACAAATGTAATTGTTTCAAGTCCTAAAGAAAAGACTTGTCCTCAATATAGAATAAAAACTTTGACAACAAGCTTATAGCTCATGGTTTCTTTATTCTGAACTGTTCAACTATTCTACAATGACAATAGAATATTTTATGCAGATATAATCAGTCATTGTAAGCTCAGAAATGAAAATCTTAGATGCAGTTATGAGTTGTGAGATGGCAAAGAAACTTACAGACAAGCCCAGTGTTGTCAATGTTGTATTTGTTACATGTCTGAAAATCACTGAGGTTAGCATGGTTGTCAACTCTTTGTCTGCGTGAATAAAATATACCAATAGATAATGTTCAACTAAGAAACTTGAATGAATATTCTAAATTGAACACCAAAAACAAAACTGACCTCAAAAACAGTTGAGGATTGTCAGGGATTGGTAAAGTGTAACAAACTCGAGCATCTTTGCAATTATTTGAATCGTGGATTACATGAGATTGTATCAAGTTGAATCCATGACTTGTTCTTCTTGAAATGCGTTTGATACTCGTTTCAGATTGTTCGTCTGAAAATAATATAATTGGGGCATGAAAACAAGATTGAATAGAAGGAAGTTTGATGAATGTGGATGTGTGTGAGAATTGAATTACCTGAGTTTGTTGAAGAAGAAGAAGAAGAAGGTTTAGAGAGAAGAGCGTGACGAAGGATTTTCCATCTTAACGATGAAGCTTTCTCGTTCGTTCTGTTTTCCATCTTTTCATTTCAGTGTCTGTGGGAGGCTCATGTATTTGCTTTCATTTTGGAGGAACCAAAATTAATTTTTACTTTTTTGTGATATATTTTGACATTTTATTTTTGAATCAAAAATAATTTGTGGTTCTTCCGTCCCAAATTATAACTCGTTTTCAAAAGAAAAAATTAATTATTTTTAATATTATACCATTAACTATTTATTATTCTATTTTTTTCAATTTTAATTTATCTTTCTCATAACAATTTCATAAAACAACTCATAATATCTCTTTTCCATACAAAATTAATTACATTTCTTAATATTTATTAAATAGAAAAACAAATTATAATTTGGGAATAAAAAAGCAACAAATAAGATATTGTGTTTAGATATTAAAAAAAATAAGAAAAATAGTTTTATAGTTGCTTATCATTTTAGAAACTAACTAAAGGAATTAGGTATTCAATTATCCTATTTTATTTTATTTTTTGACAAGTCATTTATCCGTTTTTCTAATGCGTTTAATTATACATAAAGAGAGAGATGTCAAGTTTTGCATATAATATGATAAAAAAAATTGCAAAATAAAATTACAATAAACTCCTTTTTATTATATCTAAGATTGCCTTCATTACAATGGAGTTGTTCCTACTTTAATATGATTTAACTATTTTTTAATTACTAACTTAAATAATATTAATAAAATAGGATAAAGTAATAAATAAAATATTTTAAATGAAAGGTAAAATCTGAAGGAACAAAAACCAGACCAAATTGACGTGTCCTTTTTATATATTGTCATAGAAGATTACCTTTTTGGAAAAATCATTGAGTTTTTTTTTATTACAATATTACTTCAACCTATTAACACTTGTTTTCTCTCTAGATTTTTTTTTAGGGAAACACTTATTTTCTCTCTAGATAAAACTACTTTTGAAAATATATCTTAACATTTTTCTCATTTGAATTTATTTTTTTGATTTTTTTTTATTCTGAATGAAACAAGCCAATGTAATACTCTCTTTTTTGTTTGACGAAAAAACTAATGCAATACTCTTAACACTGATTGTTTTAAAAAACTGTTTTTTTCTTCTACAAAAAGTTGTAACAAACCGCCTCTGCCAAAGTTAATTTGATTGGAAGAATGGTAAAACTTAATGACTATTGACCTTACGAGAGTTGATTTGATCAGAATAATGATTTAATTTGAATGACTAATTAACTTACGTTCGCAACTTTACAATACGATTTGTAGCTTTTGATTCCGGATGATTTTTGCTCTCAAGTTTATTGTTAAATGGGTCTCAACTCTCAAGTACTTTGAACAAATGCATGAATGAGAATTCCTATGGTTTATGACACTACATGTTAAACATGTTGAAAAATGACGCACGTTATGTTTGTCAAATTCGCTAGAGTGTGTTTGGATGAGAGAATTTTTTTGAGGTAATGTAATGTTACGAGGGAATTCAAATATTTTTAGGTGAATTATATTGTTTGGAAGATAATTTGTAGAATTTTCAAAATGATAGAAATTAATGAAGTATTTTATTCAAGTTAAGTTTAGTGAATTTCAAATGACACCTAAAAGATGAGAATTTCCAATTTCTTCATTCTTATAATTTTTCAAACTTTGCATTATAGTCCTCACATTTTCAAAATTTTTGAATTGACCCTAATTCTTTTGAAAATTTAAAATGTAGCTTATACAACAATACATATATTTTATTTTATGTTATTTTTTGTTATAGAATAAGCTTATACATAAGCGCTTATCATGATAAGCACTTATGCCATAAGCTGCAAATAAAGTTGTTTATTCAAACAGGACCTTGATATTTTAGGAAAAGGTTTTCAACCCTTGCTAAGTAAAGTGTTGTTTAAAGTTAAAATTGTAGAAGTGGTTTCCTTGGTTTTAATTGCATCGACATAAGAGCAACAGAAGCTACAGAGCAATATTCTAGTTTTTCTTTAGTTTATTTCTATGTTATTGAAATGTTACTTTTATGGTAGAACACGTTGATTTAATAGTGAGTAACACAAGAATTTCGAAATAAAAAGTAATCAGAAGAATATGCATGCAGCCCCCAACTTTATTTTACATTCGGACTGTGAATTTGTGTACAAATGGTTGTTTTGAATTGGAAATATCTACAAAGGAACATCAGAAGGGTAATCTTTGGGATGCTTCTCAATGACTTTTCTAAGTTCTCTTTCTTGCTCCTCATAGACATCAGTAAACATGTCTTCAAGTGGAGGTTTTTGTGCTTTCTCTGCTACTTGAATAGCATGCATTAACTGTAATACAAATCCCAAAAAACAAAATGTCAAAACTCAAAACAGGTTCCTCTCAAAAAAAAAAAAAAAACTCAAAACAGGTTGGTGCATGCATACCAAGATATATGTTGGACTAAATAAATTGCAACAAAATTAACAAATTGAACTCACCTGCTTCCTGACACTGCTTCTAAGCTCCAATTCATCCTTGATACTACACCAACCATTCCTTTCAACCCATTTTTTGAATCTATTCACAGGATTTCCTTCCACCTTCCAATATTCAATCTCATCAATTGCTCTGTACTTGGTCGGATGTAGAGTGGTGGCCTACTCTATAACTAAGAGACCGAACATCATTCATTCACCATGAGATCAGTTAGTGAAAATACTTAGAATCATGATAATCTTGGCATGACGTAAAATTAGGAGCTCAACTCAATCATACCTCAATTAAGACTGGTCTTTGTTCTTTTATAGCAATTTTACGTGCGGTATGAACTGCACTATAAACAGCAAGTGCATCATTTCCATCTACTCTGATACTCCATATTCCATAAGCTTGACCTTTCGCCACAATACCATCACCTAATCAAACACCAAAATATAAGTTTCTAGTTTTTCTAAAATTGGAAGTTAATCACAGAGACATGAACATGATATAGACCCTATTTGGACAAACAACTTAATTAAGTGCATATACATTATGTATAAGCTATATCTATAACAAAAGATAGAATAAAGTCAAATTGTTTTCATACAAGGTATAAGATGTCTTTGTAGCTATCCTGGAGACCTTATGGAAATAAGCTAAAAACAGCTTATCGACTTGTCATAAGTTGTTTATATAAGCTTTCTCAAACAGTCTAACAAGTATCTATGTGAATAGATAAACTCAAGTAAATCAGTTCAAACAGACATATATTTAGTCAAATAAAAAGTTAAAAATCAGTGAGATATCAAATTTGGGTATGGAGGGACTAAGTAATTTTCAGACAAAAAAAAATTGGGACGGATTTCTATTGAGTACTTCGTAATTGTTCTTCGACAGGGGTACTGATGGCCCATCCATTGCTGCGACAGATAAAAAAAACTGGAGCCTCCATTACTGCTGCAAAATTCATACTGGCATGAAAATCTCCCTGCAATATTTCAAATATGAGCAATTAATATAGTGATGTGTTATTCTATTATTACTTAAGAGAGAAGGCTCATATTCATCATCACGCTAGTACCACCATCCCCACAAAAAGTTACTGCACAAGCACTTTTGCCATCCATTTTAAGCAATTAAGCAGCACCAACAGCTTGAGGAAGTTGTGTTCTGAATTTCTTCTTGCCAAACAGCATGAGTTGTTTTATTTGAACATCTATTTGTATGACAACCTAATGGACAACCATATTTTTACAAAGAAATGCATGTATTGGCACGAAAACCAAAGCAATAGAGAGAGAAAGTAAAAATATAATGTGAGTATGTGAGAGAAAGTTGTCACAAAAGTTGTTATAAAATGGTTGTACAAATATCATTTCTCATTTTAAAATATTAATAATTTCAGAGACTAAATTATATTACAAGTGTCTTAAATTGGTGATTCACATTTGGGAGTTTCAGTTGTCCTATTTCGTTTCTAGAGATCCACAATAGCAGAAATTGTAACATAGCAAAATATAAAAATGAGTTGAATTTGAAAAGAAACATGAGGGAATTTCAATGCCTTGGGGCAGAAGCAAACCTGAAGCAAGATATATCATCAGAAGAAAGCGCAGCTGCTGATGCAATGTTAACTGCTTCTTCTCCCATTGAGGTGAGGTAGAAGGAAATTCTTCCTTGCCTCTGTACCAGAAGAATATGCTGTCCATAGTTTGAAGAGTGACCATCTCAGAATACATCCTCACAGCCATTTCTTTGCCTAGAGTCTAAATTTCTGAACCTCAAAATACCTTCCTGTCAACAACTTCACTACATGATATGAATCTTGGGATTGATCTCTATAGAGGCACTAAACTTCAGCCTTGGTGTAGAGTGTAGACAGCATACCATTCTTTTTTATGTTGCCTAGAGTCTAGATTTCTGTCACCTGTGGTAAATAATATGGTGCATATGCGCCAAATACTTTTCCAACTTTCACCGCCCATTGTCCTACACTCATGGTATTTTATGTATTGAGTAAAATCTTGTGCTTTTAGCTCTAGCTGCTAGAACTTTTAGATTACTGATGACAAGAAACAGTCTCAACCCAACTCAAGCCACTTTAAGCCCTCATTCTCTTCAAATTGGTGAGTCAGCGCTGGAAATAGCCCATAAAACTTCAAAGCTTAATAGTAGTTCCAAGCATATTTCACTGAGGCATTGTCCTCCTTAGGTTGATTACTCTTCACCTGGAACTGAGAAGCTGAGTTTCTCATTTAACAATCCATCCAACTGCAACCAGGAATCTTCTGAACATTCTTATTTCTCATCAACTCTCTTACTTGTGCTGATCCTTCCCAATCTTCCGAAGTTGCAAGTATGTTAGACAATTGTATATAAGCACCTGAATTTCCAGGATCAAGCAGAATAATTTTCTCTGCAGCCATCTTTCCGATAGTCTTATTTCCATCGGATACGCAGCCTCTTAATACTGATAACCACATGTTTGCATCAGCCTGAAAAGGCATCTCTTCAATAAGATACATTGCTTCCCCAAAACAGCCAACTCTGGCAAAAAGGTCTACCATGCAAGAGTAATGTTCAATCCCTGGATTTATATCATAGTCATGCTTCATAGTACGGAACAGATTCCTTCCTTCTTCTGTAAGACCACAGTGATCACAGGCTGAAAGAACCCCAGTAAAAGTGATAGCAGAAGGCCTCACACCACTATACCTCATTTCATTAAAAAGGGTTAGTGCTTCTATTCCATATCCATTTGTCGCATATCCCATCAGCATTGTATTCCATGAAACTTCATCAGTTTTAATCATTCCATCAAAAACTTTTCGTCCCATCTCAACAAGACCACATTTACAATAAAAATCAACAAGTGAGGTAGAAATTATTTGGTCAGATTCAAGC
>Ga0315914_1001484_pt1 | contig 35147 bp, 22 predicted proteins | sample MpolenodulesMG_FD_203920 | JGI IMG/M metagenome (GOLD analysis project Ga0315914, IMG submission 203920) | Medicago polymorpha root nodule microbial communities from Los Angeles, California, United States - elongated nodules | ecosystem: Host-associated > Plants > Roots > Nodule | place: USA...
CTTAGAAATAGTTTTAGGTTCTTATGTAATAAGCTTAAAAAACTTCAACATTTGTAATATATTATTCATATATTAATAAAATGACTTCCTTTTATCTTTGTGTTCTTTTTATTTCCGTTTTATATTTCTATTTGCAGTTATTTTACGAATTTGAAAGTTTAAAATGAAAAAAATTCTGAAAAAAGATCATTCTGGATTTTAAAATCCGAAACAATCTGGAAAATACTAACAATAATGTTTGGAAAACTAAATTCAGACCAGGGGTAATTTTAAAAAAGAATAGGGCGCACGAGAATTCCATAGGATGGAAAAAGTAATACTCATGCTTTTTTGGCAAAGTATAATTTTCTTCTTTATCACTTTATGGTAGGCATTTGGTGTGGGCCTCGAGCATTTGGACTAGTTCTAAAACATCTCAGGATTTGCTCTTCAGATATCTAGTAATTACTCGATCTATTGAACAATAATTGATTACCGTTTGTTTTTAAATGATAGTTAACTATTCTTCAATATTTTCTAAATCAATTAATCACTTTTTTAATCAATCTAATCGATTTACAGAGTTTTCTAAACGGTAGTTAATTATCATTAAAAGTATTTTGTGCGATTTGAGATGTCTGTGAATAATTGCTAGATGGTTAGAGAATATCTTCCACACACTTTTTAACATTCTCTTTTTGTTAGTTTATTTATCTATAAAAGAAGGACAAATGGTACAAGTTTAGTATGTTCATGTTGTTGTCTCTAGACATACACATAAGTGATATATATTTAATCTCTATAAGGCAATAAAAGTAGCTATGGAAGAGGTTGGTCCTTCATCTACAACATCTTTGCCAAATCACAACAAAACTTCTTTTGGTACTCGTTTGAAGATCAGTTGCTTATCTTTTGCCGTTTCTATACAAGAAACTTTTAGATATGCAAAGGCCTTCTTTGTCGGTCAGGTAATTCAATATCCAAAAACAACCCCTTTCCATTTTTAGTTACTACTTATTTCAATATTATTGTTATTTTGAAATTGCCTTGTTTGATTGAGGAATTGTGGTGTGAAAAAAAATAGGCAAAGACTATAACTGCAAAAAATGAGAAGGAAGCAAGTGAAGCTGAACTTGAGGCTACAAAGAAACAAGTTGAGGCTGCTGACGCTGCTGAACATATCAAAAATAGACTCAATGATCCTCATAGTTAATTAAATTAATGTTTAGTTTTTATTTAAGATAGTTTGCAACTAAATTTGTGCTTTTACTTCTACTGATTCACGCGAGTGAATGCAACCTCATGCAAGTGTTTTTCTTTTCTGGTTTTGATTAATAATTATTTGTTTTATTGTTGAATCATGGTTTTGATAAACATGGGAAATATATTTTATAATTTTTTGTTTGTTGTGTTTGCATCTATTGATAAGGGAGAAGCAAAACTAAGACACGCGTGATTCAGAAAAGTCGAAGTTATGGGTGAATGACACGCAACTATATGTGTTGGACAAATTAACATATTATTGACAACAATACTATTTTATCTGTCTTATTATAAGCCTAGTTTAAGATTACACACTACGTTTGTTCAAAAAAAAGATTACACACTACTTTAAAATACACCCTATAATAACTGACATTTTAATTTGCAAAGAAAAATATGTTTAGAAAATATTGTAGCAATGTATTGTCTAAGTGGTTCGAAGGCGAGAGATCTTTTCTTTAACTTTTATGATTTCTTTGCGTTTGGTTAGTTTGGAATGAATATAATAATACATTCTTCAATAATATCCAAACTCGTATCATAGTTCTTATGAAAAAAGTAAAACATAATTCTTATTGTTGGTTGAAGGCTAATAATGTCTCTTTTGTATATCGTTCTCAAAGATGATGATCTGATCCATTGTTATGTTTGGGTATCGGTGACTGTTATTATTGTATGTATATGACTGACTGATTATATTTTAGAGTGAGTGTTTCTTAAAAGAAAATATACAATATTTCTAACAAAGTCACTTACATAATGACATCATAAAGTACAGTAAATAACACATAAATAATACTATTTTTAGTAAATAATAGTAAGGAATTGGGGCCACCTTTCCCTTTGTTTGTTAGAAATCCTCTACGACGGAATTTTTTTTTCTTCCTTCAAATCTCTTCTTGTCTGGAAGTGTACAATCGGACAAAACTAGTTTGGAAGTACAACAAAATTTAATCTAAATATTTTTTACAATTTTTTTTTAAAATTTGATATAATATAATATACAATCATTTATTTAAGCTTAATATATAATGTAATATATAAGCTTAAAATTTATTTAAGCTCTTGTAAAAAAAATCATTTATTTAAGCTTAATATATAATGTAATATGTAGTAATTTTTGTTAAGCTGTCTCATCAACGAACTAGAATTAGGGCTCCATGTATCAACATGTTACATATGATATTGAAATGTTAAAAGAGATGTAGATGCAAAATTGATATCTTGGGTTTGTATTTCTGCATCTCCTTTTCTCTTACACTGAAAAATGATGTTTTTTGTATTTCTTTGCTTATTTTTACGAATGCACCAAAAGTAACGGTTAGACCAAATTTTATTAATTTAAAAACAAACATGATTTATTATTAAAGCACTTGAAATTACCATACAATCCAGTCATTTACCACACTATGTATATAATAATTGAGCCTTTAATTTTCTTTAATGGGGGCTTTCTAAACGAATATAATCATACATTATTCCCTGAAAGAGGGCCAAGGGACCAGTAGCCATAGTTTGTGTTAGAAAAATAGTATTATCTCCTTTGGATAGCAAAATACTTGGCACACCAATGTTGAATAGCCAATAGAGTCCATGAATTCCATGTCTAGCTATTGCATTGTCCTTACCAATCACCCCCGTAGTAAATAGTGGAGGATCTTGTTTTACATCATTCACTCTAACCTTTAAATTCAAAATAAACAATTTAGTGGGATGAGACAAATGAAAAGTGAAAGCACTTAACAATGTGCTTATTGAAGGTTCACTTTCGATGTAAATATTAGTTAGTTATATATCATTTTCTTCTTAACAAATTTGATTATTACATTGGAAAACTAATTGAAAGTTTTTGATGAAGTTCCTTACCTGTAACTCAGAGACATTTGCACTTGCAAGAGCTAATCTTAATTTATACAGTCCATTTTGTTGCACATCATCCATGTTGAACTTAATTTGCCATGTAGTTCCTTGGTAACTGCCATCATTTTTCTTCCTGTATTTCATGCATAATGTAAGAACAATTAATCTATGATATAGAAAACCATCAAATTTCTACAAACATGATCCACAAATAAGCATATATATCCTAAAATAAAAGTAATTAACTTCTCTAGAATCACTAGAAAAAACTATTACATAAGTGACTAATTTATCGACCAATGTAGAGACTAAATTGTTAACCTGTCGCTAATATCATCGGTTGATGGTTAATGACTTTTCAAAAATTAGTCTCTAAATCGGTAGAAAAATCATTTTAGTGACTTAGATCAATCACTACTGAGGCCAAAAATTTATTTTGAGTGTACCTGGTGACCTGTGCATAGAACCAATCTTTTGTGTAGTCACTAACACCAACATTATAAATCAAATCTTCATTTGGGTATAGCTCTGCATATCTTTCCCACAAGCCATACTGCCTAAACCTGTGATCAATCAATCAAACTTATCATTATAGATGGTTGTTTTGTCTTTGTAAAGAAATTTTACACGTGCCTCCAATCACATTTCATCGAATAGATATAATTTTTAAAGATATTTTAAGAACTATACGATAAAGCGACATAATGAATGGTGAGATAAGATTTTATGCATGCCTAATATTTTTCATAATGGTATATAAGAACACACAAAGACCATTTAGACTATGCCCCTATAAAATAAAATCATTGTCAATTTGTTGCCTAAAGTTTAGACAATGATTTTTTGTTGTTGCCTAAAGTAGGAAGAGTGACTAACTTGTCTGGATGGTCTATAAAAAGCTTGTTTATGAATTTTGGGTTAGGATCTGGAACATAGAACTCAGCAGCAGAGCGATCAGGAATTCCAATCTCCCATAATGTTGGACCATCTCTTGGAGGCTCAAAGACTATGTCACCAACATTTATTTCACAACCTGCAAGTTGCATAGTATTCAACAAACATGGACTATTTATTTGTGCGACTCAAATTAACAAACATGGACTGAAGTATAAGCCATTTGACTTTGTTAACAAATTATAGATTTAAAGTCTTACATACTTTTGAAATTATAATAGTATGTTAAGATCATGCACTTTAAATTAAGTTAAGAGTGTATATACTCGTCTCTTATTGGTGTATTTTACAAAAACCAGGTTTAATTAGTTGCTCGGTATGATCCAGCGGACCAACCGGACGGGACTAAAATAGTCTGGTTGCTTTTGGGCTAGACCAATGAACCGAACCAAAGTTGGCGGGTGATGTTCAAATATGTCAAAATCTGCTACCAGAAGCTAGGCTTCTCTTAGTCGATTTTTAGATGAAATACACAATCGAGATCCTACATTTTCAACAAGTTGACAGCTCTAGATCCCATGTATATAGAAGGACTAACCTGAGGTTATTTTGAGGACAACATTGTTCCAATATTCTCCAATGAAACCTGGAATCCATGCATATAGATTGTAATCACCACTCTGGATATTATTGATTGAAAAGTAGCCTTCCTCGTTTGCTCTACTCCAAAATTGGTATCCCTAACCAAAAAGTCATGTTGTGTAAAAATTGTTGGCCAACTACTACTTGCATCCTTAAATTTATGAGAGCAATTTTCCTCACCCCATATTTTTTAAAAATGACATGTTTTTAGAAATGTAGTCACAGACATATTTTGTCTGTAATTATACTTTTTTCCTTTTGAATGTGTACATTTGAAAGCTATATTCAAGGGTGTGAAAAATTCCTTGCTAAAATTTATATATATTTGGCTACAAACCTTGCATTCCCTTTGCCAAGATCCAGCATCTCCTGGTGGGGCTAATCCTACATATGCACCTTGTGCTATTATGTCCTTGTCACTTACACACCTGAAAATTGTCTTTTTGAGAGCTTACAAGCTGCACTTCATTATGGTAAAAAGGTAGGATAATTTCTCACAAGTAAATAGTATTAATGTAACTAAGTACTTAAACTAATAATCATATATAATTCCGAAAGTGTACTTTTGAACCACATGAACTTATCTAGAAATGCACTTATGGATGATAAAAAAATATATGGCTTTTCAAGATATGTACATTGGAAATAATTCTAGGTTGAAATTTTTTTATCCCTAAATATTTAGATTAATTGCATCTACAAATATTCGTTTCACACACAAGGATTTATTTTGGTGTTACCTGTCACGAACTAGTAACGTGCCACAAACGCTACCTCGTTGGCTGGTCTTTTGAAAATTATCTGAAGCTGGAAAATCATAGGGCCAACTTTGTACTTCCTTGTTCATCTAGAAGCCATTTTAAGTGGTCTTAATTAGTATTTAATTAGTGTTTATGTTACATTTATCTTCCTAAATAAAACTAAAATTTCTAGATTTTAATTCTGAACCTGAAATTTGGCGTCCTCCCAGAGGTGAGCTAGTGGGTCCTCATGATCCAACAAGTTGTTAAGATAGACAAAAGTTGGCCCAAAAACTTTTTTCCATGGCTCATTAGGCTGGAGTTTAAGAACTATATCCTCTCCTGCGTAATGAGCACTAAGAAACATCTGAAACATACAACAAATTTTGCAAACTATTTACTTTTAGTTGATCTACAACATATTTAAATTAAGTATCCATCACTAGTCACTACTAATAGAGTGAATCACTAAATTAATCTTTAAAATTGTAAATTTTCGAAATGTGTAATATCTGAAATTAACAAAAATTGTAAGTGATTATTGAGAAATTTAAAATCCACTATCACATTGATGTATTGTTAAGCCAATATAAGACTAAATTGATCCAATATAAAATGTCTAAAAGCATCTCTAATGCGGATATTCAAATGAGTTTTATAGACTGATAAACCTATCTCTTATTTTTCCTTTCATTGGAGGAACTTGACGTGGCGAAGTGGGTAACATAAAAATTATAAAAATAGCTAAAATAAGATATGATGTAATAATTAATGTTGCAATAATAATGTATTCCATAAGCTACACTTGGTTGGACACAAACATGAATCTTTTATATTTAAGCACAAACCCATCAGCTAAAAAAGGTAAAAGAGAAAAAAACATTTATATTATTATTATTATTAGAATAAATGAATGATGTGATTGTTAATGTGTATGTATCTAAATGCAAAATATTTGTGTTTGTGACCAAGTAAAGTCACGGCTGCATTCTATCATCATAATTTTTGTATGTGATACCTATCATCATTAATATAAGGTACCTTTTTTTTTTACCATTCGAACAAACGTTGAATGGATCGTTTATTAGTAGTGTATGAAACTCAAAGTATAGTTTTCTTATTAAGACCATTAGAGATACTCAATAGTTAGGTATTTTTAATTTCGCAAATCATTTTATAATTTTGTTAATTTAAGGGATCAAGCTGTTCAACAATTATACATTTTTTTAATAGGAAAGAAAAATATTAAAAAAGAGAATACTCAATGATAATAATAAGAATATATTGTGAATAAAGTTGGTGCAGTTTTTGTACAAAGAAGAAAACTTACTGCAAGGCTGATGGGGCCAACATGTGAGGTAAGATTCTGTTTAACAAGACCACCTGATCGAAACTCATTGCTAGGTATGATTACCCAAAAACCTGTTGCTGGATTTGTTTCAGACTCTGTACTTATCCATCCATGAACCTTAAGGTCTATGTTCTCACTTGAGTATTGATACTTGTCATCAACCTTAAATATTAGTCATCAGCAAAATTTTATTAACCAAAAAATATATATTATAGAATAAACCCCCTTTTACTCTTAAATAAATAATGACAATTCTTTTATGAAAATTGTAAATCACTTTAAAAGTGTTATATTAGTTTCATCTAACCAGAATAAATCTTGATCTTTCATTTAAGTCAAATTTAAGAACATCCATATTCCCTATCGAACCAGGCCAACCCAAGTGAGTTTTTCTACTAAAGATTTTAAGTGCATAAATTTTTTAACTTATTACGAAAACTAGACTATATGATTTTTAAAATAAAATAAATGCGGAGTGCATTTTCAGGTTTTATCAGAATGAAATGTTAAGAATTAATTGAGATAAAATTAAAATTGAAGATACTTAATTGCAAAATATGATTTTTTTTAGAATTAAAATAGCATTCCCCCCAAAAATAAAATCATATTTAGTTCAAGGTACAATAGCACTTTTTTCAATTATTTTGTCACAAAGATGCAACTTTTTTTTTTCCTTCCAATTAATTACCTCTCCTAAAAATTCTGGCTCGATGGGATTTACAAGCAAAACAGCTTCTGGGGGAACAAGTTCTTTTCCTCTTCCTGGTAATCGATCATCAGGAAGAGGCATCAACCTTTGTCTATTATCAGCCACAGCCATGTAATGAAACCTACACATATGAATTATCCTGATTTGAGATCATAAGGTTAATATTATAGATGTGTGCATGTGTGTATTTTTTATAAGGTAACTATTCCTTACTTGTCTTTACGAAGCTTATAAACAATCCTGATTTGAGGTATGTTGAAAGCTGGCCACTCCTTTAGGTGTTCAAAGATACCATATGAATAGAATCCTGAGGAATTACGTAGCATCACATACCTACACAACAAGCATTAGTTAATCTTTGAAATATAACTATAAACTAATTTCAATCATGAGAAATCTATGTAATTCTTTTTAAAAAAATGAGTAAAAGAAAAATTACCACTAATTAAAGTGACACGAATAGTCATATTACAATTGTCTTAGGATCTACGAAAAAATAACATAGTACGTACCTTTTGTCTATATTAAGAGGTGACAACTTTCCCGTTAGAGATGGATTCCATGTTCTTGTAAACGAGATTTCAACTTGTTCTTCTGTTTCCATTATCACACTAAAACTTGTTCCCACAACCCTGCATATGTAATAACCAATTGATTGCAAAGTAGAGTACAAATGTTTTGGTAAAAAAATTGAATTTACGACGAAAAAAATAGAATATATCTAAATTTACTTAGAAAGTTAGAGATGAATTTTGTATTTTCATCCGTAATTTGTGTCTTTAATTCATTTTCTTTTAGAATTCATATAAACTATCTTTGGTAAGATTCAACTAAAAAGAGATGGAAATTGTGAGAGATGATTATCACATACCGCTCGAATGTCCCGGTTGTTCCCGTACTTCCTGTTTCACTCCAAACGACATCCCAATACCTGTTAATCCATTAAGGTCAACAATGTTACAATATGTAATAGCTGTGATCTAAATTCTCTACTTTTAGAAAATCATCCATTTGCATGCATCAATTAATAAGTCGTCATCGATTTGAAATTGATCAACTTAAATTGCATCTTTCTTAAATAATTTTTATGGTTGATTTGAGATGGGACGACCAAGATCAATAAATGGGCACACATTTGCTACGCAAAATTTTATAAAATCCGTTATAGTTGCATGATTAGTGGAAAAAGAGAAATTAATCTTAGTTAGTTTGTAGTGATGTACCCTCTATTATTCTTTTCGTTAAGAGCTTCAAGCAGATTATCAATGCCATTATATTGTATTCTAGTTACAAATCCACCAGGATTGGATAAATACACTTGTAGTATACCATTGTCCATAACCACCTGAAAGTTTTAAGAACAAAGTCTCAAGTAATTCAATTTTGATGTAAGTTCATAATATTAACCACAAACTATACAATAAACTAATGAAGGAAAAACAATGTCTTACATGATTACTCTTGATACGCAATTGCACTGCTTGTGAGGACATGTTGAAGGATCTTCACTAAAGCTATATCTATAGTTTTAAAATATATTGTTCCTAGTTCCTACAATTTGATTTATTTGTTTTATTATATAAGTTGTTTAGTTCATAAGAGTTTAGGAGTTGTTGAGCAATCACTTTTTCTTTTTAATTAATTAATTCGGTTTTCATGGTCAATTCTTTCTCAATCAATCACCAAACATATGTTTTCCTTTTTTAATATACTCCCTCTCAAGTCCTATACAAAAAGAGACTCGTTTAATACGGTAATTTTGAAAGTTTTTTAATATACTCCTAACTTGAATTAAATGTTTCACACCAATAATATAAAAATTAATTTCATTTCTAGTGAATATGAGAGGATATATATAATAGTATTTTAAGAAATAAATGCATTTTAAAATTTTCAACTTTTTCAAAAATTTGGAACCAAAAGTTCCTCAATAATTTTGTTTTTCATACTTTTTTTTACTGAAGGTAATTAATTCTATTCAATGTGGACGCCAGTCACAATCGAGATTTAACCTTAGTTTGCTTCATTGAGAGAGTCAACCCCACTTGAACATTTATTTGGTGATTTGTGATCTCATTTTGGCTAACGTATTTCAATTTATTAGAAGATGGGTTGAAATTATCATGCTTTTTCGTAGATGGAAGGTAAACCGACGTTATTTTAACTTGAAGCAAAAGTGAGTGAAGATTTATTATACATGACAAACAAAAACTAGACCAATGAACTGATTTATTTATGTTGACAATATGAAGAAAGGAAAGCAATAATCTGAAGAACTTACGTTAAGTTTAATTACTTTTTGCCCTTCAAAACCAGTTTGAAGATATACTAATTATTTTTCCAATGTTTTGAATTGAAAAAATTAATGAAAATCGCCATTATATTCCTGGAACAATCATTAGATATGATATTCATAAGGTTTAATTATCTTTTTAGTTCTTTAACTTAATTTAGGGCTCATCTTGATCCCTTAACAAAAACAAGTGTTATATTGATCATTTAGTTTCATTAAGTTAGTCTTTATTATTCATATGACATAAGCACGTCAACCTTATCATTTAATCGTCAAAAACCTCCATTTGTGTAGTTTAGACTAAAAAAAGCACATATGAAGATATACTTCTTAGTGGTTAATGAATTTAATCTAAAACGAATTATTCGGAAAACTTTAAGTTTGACTTATGGATGAAACAATTATTGATCAGAGTTTATTTTTGACTGAACTATGAATTACCGAGACTCCTTTCCCCAAAAAACAAAGGTTTAACACAAAAAATATACTTATGGAGTTCGTGAAGAGTAATTTGAATAGTCACATCCACGAGTATACTTGAGGTGCTAAGAAAAATTATACAAATTCATTCGCGACATTATTTAGCAAATTGAAGGTTGTAGTTTCTCCTCAACTCTTTGGCCTGCAAAGATTAGAAAGTGTTATTATATGTTTATGTTTCTCTTTTGATTCATACATGGAAAAAGAAAAACAAGAAACACACGTGAATCCCCATGACTCCTGCGTATACAAATCTTGAGAAGTTGTTATACCATTGATGCTTATCTGATTTGGGGTATTGCATAAGCCATGTTGCAAAGGAAAGCCATAAGCCATGTTGCAAAGGAAAGCCATAAGCCATCTTGAGAAGTTTGAACAAGAAATTGAGACCAAGTCCCAATCATATGCCACTTCTTCAAAACTTGTTACCCCTCATACTTGTCTCAAAACTTGTTATGCATGTTTGGTCTCTAAATACAACTCAACTTTTTAAAAAAAAAATATATATCTCTTTGAATACAAGGTCTATGTAACATAAAGATGCATCCCTTGGTTGTTTCAATAATAATGTATATATTGTTCTCTGATATTTATTTATATATAAATGATGACAATGCCAATGTGTTACAAAATACACTATAAAAGTTACATCTCATAAGATTTCTGAAGCAGGCAAATGGATTGATTATAGAGATAAAGTAGATTTACGAGATCCTAAAATGTTTCCTCTTTGTTGCTAATGCATCTCACTGGGATCTGTTTTCTTCTGTAGGAACATAGATCCTAGTATAACAGCAATACCACCGGTGACGGCTATTGAGAAAAGGAGACGTTTAGTTGAGTACTCATTCCGTGGCTGCCTTCGCGGAACACCTTCATTTCTTTCAGTTTCCCTTACATTCCTTCAAAAAGAAGTTGATAACCGTGTGAGCTTTCCTTAATTACAATGTAAGCGAAAAACACTGCAATAACTTGAAATGCAATAGAAATAGATTGTTTCATACATGATATGTTACAATAATTCCAACAAAATAAAATTCAAAAACTTATAGTTAAAGGGGCATGCACTGCCAGCATAAATTAGTTTTACACTGACATCCAATAAAAATTCACTGTTCTGTCACTTAATACATCGATTTCAAATTCACGTGTAAGAGTGAGACGATGTGGCAAAACAGTTGTTACTCATTAGATGTCAGCGTAAAACTGGTGACAATGCACACCCTTTAACTCAACGTTATCTAGTATTTCTTGATTCATTGTATGTAAACAATGAAATCAACTTCAAAATAATTCTAACATGTCCTCACTCCTCAAATTGTAAATTTAGGATTGAAGTCAATATGCATATGACTTTTTTTTAAACAAGAAAACACACACACAAACACATAAAAGAGAGTACAAGGGGGTACTAAAACTCAAACAACATATATGGCAACTCCCTGTCCATGACTTCGCGTAGCATGTCTATTGAATATTGTTTTATGCATCTAATCAACAAAAACTAAGACTTTCACAAAACCATCTACTTTGCTCCAATAGAAACTACGTTTACTTGGGAACATGAATTATGCATGTAAGGACTTAGGACAGTGTGGCCGCATATCACTCCTAAATGTATGTACATCTCAGAACTTTGCGAAATAAGGAAAATACTACAGTAGCAGTAGAATGTTCAAAATAATAATAGAGAAATATTGCCAATTACTGCTTATAGATTATAGACAACGAAAATTTATGAAGTGAATATCTGCATATTGTGCCATTTTGCAGCTCATACTTGCAAATAAGAGTGGCTTTAAAATGAAACCAAAGGATTCACATATACAGTGAAATTGTTGTACTTGTGATGAGCCAACTCTTAGAAAAATTTGCGTTGTTAAATGCAAACACCAGAATGGTTTTATATCTTTGCACACAAGTTCTTTGAGCTTTAAGCATGCACAAATGCATAGATTCACCAACTTTGTGCTAACTTAATTCTTATTTGGGAGAACAGGGAAATTTTATTAGAATTGTATGATTCATGTTCAAATTGCACAGTTTGATGCGAGTCAAGAAGCCAGTAATATATGCATCATGTGATTAATGACATCAAATCATCAAATGGATGCATGAATGTGCATGAGTGATTTGTTATTTATCATGGGTTTCTTTCACCAATTCATATCAAAGAAATTGAAAAGTGAAATAAGCTTAAATTATCAAGTGGAAATAAACTAAAGGAGTGTCCTTGAATACATCATTTAATTATTTCATTACTGTCTTTGAATTGTTCCAGAACAGAGGTTTCACAAAGTCATTCAATTGGTCAAGTTACAAATGTTCACATAGTTACCTCAATATACTGAACCTTTGTTCTGTTTTCATCTTCACTTGTGAGTTATATAACTTTATTTTTTATTTTGTTTTTCAAGACACGTGGTTAAGTTGTTTTTTCAATTCTTATTTTAAAATTATTACATCAGCACTATTGATAATTTGTATGACAATATGATTCAACTATGTTTAATTGTGTTTCTGAATCAAATGACTCAATATGATTTGTGATTCATGATGAAAAACACAAGATTGACAAAGCACAATTTTTGAATCACAAATTGATTTATAAGTTCATAAGGTCTAAGAGAAGATTGCCCCAGTTTTTGGGGTCTGAGTTAAATGAAGGTCCAAACTGTACTTCTGACCCCAAGAACAAGACGAGAAGATGCTAATGAGCAGACGTGAGTTTTAGGTGCTTGTTAGTTTGGTATCTGTTAGTGAAAGACTTTGTTAGTTACTTTAGTTGGGTGGGGATATATTTAGAAGAAACAAGACATGTTCCCTATAAATATCAGAAGAGGTTAGAAGGGATATCTATGTAGTCATTCTGTAATTGAAGGAGATTTCCCCAATTTATTTCCTATTAAAACACCGGGTTCCTAACAGTGAGCTATACATACCACTAAGAAAGGACACGGGGTACAATGCTTGAGGGGTAGTACGGCAACCCAACTTGGACGGATGATTAACCAGAGACAGCAATTCCCTCAGATTGATGGTAGAGCTTGAGTGCATGGAATGGAGACATCATAGAATTTGTGATGGGCCTAACTCGACCTTTACAAAACCGGTTTGTAAGGTGAGGGCTAACACACCCTGTCACATCGAAGACTTGACATCTAGCGCGTGACCCGAGTGTCTTGATAGCGGACGTCCAAATGGATCTTCGATCGAGTCTGATACAATCTTAAGAACTTTGGGTTGGGCCTAACTCAACCCTTTTAAACCGGCTTGTAAGGTGAAGGCTGCCTACCACTTAAAACATTTTTCAGACCATATTTTATCTAACGCGGGACTTCTTCTAAACAGAGAACAATTATCCAGCCTTGACAGTGGCAGCTAGAATAATGCAACTCTAGGGTTTCTCAGCCCAAGATCGCACAAAAGCTCAGACACTATGCAATGAACCAACTCTCCCAATAGTTTAAATAATGTATTGAGTGAAAGAACATTAGTGGTACTATTACACCTAATAGTAGTCACATGCAAAATGAATGCTTATAAATTACACCTAACTGTTTCTATCTAAAACAAAATTGACAATAACCTAGTCAGCTAAAAACAACAAACATTTTTCTAGAGCAATATGATAGGTGTAATTTATATTACTGATATGAGATGAAGGGTAATTGTGCCTTAAAACCTGAATTGTTAGACGAAGGCTTAAGATTGGATTTATATTACTGATATGAGACAGTAACTGTGGAATCATGCATTTAATACTCGCAAAGGTGACTCAAAACCAGAGAAAAAAAAGTAGAAGACAATGGGGTTACTCGACCATTCTTTAAACTCAGAACGGTTGGTAACAGTCATAATAGGAATGTTTTGCTGTGATGCATGTGTAATAACATACACATACTATGATGATAGAAAAATTGCACGAAAAATAAACAATGAGTTAGAGAATTTGTTCACGTGAATAATGATAGTTCTTACCTTGAAGAGCCCACAGTGCTATCTTGAATGCCATTGCACCCAGCTTCATGATTGTATCTTTCACGAAGTCTAACATATTTGTTACAAAGTTGACAGAGTTCTGTTCGATTCCCGCATACTTCCTACAAGGTATGAATTACAAACTAAAATTAGTGCAAAAATAAATGTCAAAAAAATCGTCTAACCCAAAGTTCTTCATAAGCCTACCTGATGCTCAGCTAGATCAATTGCTGGCAATGGGAACTCACAGAAGTCACAAGTGACAATCCTTTTAGGGCAATTTTCACCTGTATGGATATCTATGATATCACGATCCATTGTCTCACTGCACAATGAACAGGAAACCTACACAAATCCACATTTTTGTTTATAAAAGACTGACATATAAGTAGATGCCAAATCTGATTGTCAGAACAGCAACCCTGCTTCAAAAGTAAAAGTATACAAAAATCGTAAACAGAGAATGCGATAGTTGATTGGAGAGTTCAGCCAATTTTGCCTACATCTCAAACTTTGATGCGGCTGCAATACCTTTCTATTTTTCAAACGTACGGTTTACAGAGTACAACTCGTGTTTAAATAGAATACAACGTCTGCCAACTTATCAGTAAACTATGAGCCATACACAACAAATTTTACGATGGTTACAGTATGCAAGGAGGCTAGGGCTCCGTGGGGGGTTTCTACCCCATAGAGGGATGTGGCGGTGGATATATAAATATTATGTCTATTTGAGTAGTTTTTATTTCAATCCCTATCTCATTATCCATCTCTCTCCCTCTTTTATTTTCCTCTTCCCTTCCAGCAACATCCTTCTCCCCCATCCCATCCTAACAAACTCATCATCCTCGGCACCACGAAAGCAATATGACTAGAATTATTACTATCAAGCCACTTTAATCTGGTGTATAGTCCTTACCATTGTTACATGCATTTTTAAGTCATCTACAATATTCAGATTCATCTTTATACGCCCCTTCTTTCCACTTCCTCTCTTCTCCAACTGCCAGAATGAATGTCTCCCTCGGCCATATTTCAATGCTTCATTCACAATATCCCATTCTCACCCTCACTTCTCCTCGGCTGCACCATCTCCCACACAAATTTCATTTTCTTCTTCGTAACTTCTGCGATGACGTAATATCACCTTAATAGTTATGAGTAGCAACAACCTAACGGCAAACACCAAAATCGAGATAAAAAAGGAACTCCGGCGATCATTTTGAACTAAAAAAATTGTAAGGTCTTAAATGAATATAAAATTACGTATTTAAGCCTTATTATTATTTAGTGAGGTGGAGTTAAACTTGCAACCTCATTATTTGAGATTTTTGTTCCCTATTTTTTTCATTTCTTAGTAACATAAACTCCATAGATTTATCACAAATTTCTTTAAAATTGAACCTTGGAAGCTGTAAAAAAAGGTAAAAACAACACAAACTCGACATACTGGCGCATGAGTGGTTAAATAGTGATCCTCAGCATTGTTTCTAGGAACCATATCACCACAAACTTTGCATTTTTGAAGTTTCCTTGAGCAATGAGCATAATGCAAGTCAACATTTGCAACAGGAATAGCTCGATCACTGAAACCATTAAATCAAAAACACATCATCATCATCATCAAATTTCTAAGATTACAATTTCCCATAAAACTTAACATAGATTAAACAGGTGTTTTTTGTTTTTAATCCTGCAAGTTGTTTTTTTTTGTTTGAATTTGATCCCTACAACTTATTGGACCACGTGACATGATTCTAATGTATCATATATGATAGTAAAAAACAACAATTTTATAATTTTCAGAAACTGAATCTAAACAAGAAAATTTACCAGATTAAAATAAAATAAAAACACCTTAATTGCAGGGAATAAAATCATATTTAAACCATAATATAATCAGAGGAGACAAATATAAATAATTAAAAATGAATTGTAAAGAATTTAATGTGTTTGTTTTACCAGTGAGAACATGTACTAGTAGCTTGATCCAACAAAGAATCCATTGTAGAAGATAGAAAATAAGATTGAGATTCGGATTATACGAGGAAATAGATAAATTTGTTTGTGTTTTGTTTCTGGATGAGGAAGACAAAGGTTCGGTGGATCTTTTGGTTTGGTTTGCTTCTTTTTCTATGACTTTCTGTTTCTGGTTGGGAAGACTTTTCTTTTGGAGGACAGAAATGAAATGATTATTTAGTTTTTTTTTTTTTTGAGAGAGAGAGATTATTTAGAAAGTTGATTATTTATATTTACATACAGTAAAATGAAAATTGAATTCAACAATAAATTTTTGTAGTTCTTCCAAAAAAAATATAGTATGAAAATTAATACTCCCCCGTCCTGCAATAGATGACTCATTTAAAAATGTGCAATTTTGACATAATTTACTTTGACTATATTTTTCTACTAATATACAAAGATAAATAATATCATATAAGATGTCATTAGATTCGTCTCGATGAGTATTTTTAAAATATCAAATTTTCATAATTTTTTCTAATATATTATTCAAGATATTTAAGCTCAAACTTATGCATTGGTATGCGTAATATGGTCAACTATGTCATGTATTATGGAACGGAGGGAGTAATAGAATTGGAAGCTATGTGGTGCAAGAAAAATCAGAATTTGAAGCTTTATGTTTAGAATCAAACTTAGCTCCACCAAAAGTGAAACTAAACATACACTTAGTCTATGTTTGGTTCTATGTTTGAAAAACCAAAATTGATTCTAAAGATGTAAATTTGGTTTAAACATGTTTAGTTGCTAATATGATTGATTTATTTAATTCTAACTTGAAGTTAAGATTTATAACTTTTGAATTAAACATGAGTTTTACTTTAAATTGATTGCTTAATTTACTTTTATAGAAGATAAAGCTGGATATGAGCTATATTATAGGGGGTAAAACACTATTAACCCTTCTTGCAAGTGATGAGACCATATTGGTGTTGGGAAAATGACCGGTGAAATCATTGAGAGATGGGATGAAAAGCTCATTAAATATTTCGTTGGGTTTACAATTTACATCACCAAGTAAATAGAAGACGAGGATGAACTAGCACACTATATGGCCAAACATGAGAAAGGTTCCACTACCCACACATACAAGTAACAAAGCTTCGACCATTTCTAATCCAACAATTTCCTATAAAAGAGGTGAAAATAAAAACAAAACGATCCATATTTGTTGGCATGACAATTTTCCACCAGAACCACCAACAATCTTAAGCAACACATAAGGAGCAAACTCACAATAAGTAACAAATAGATCACAAATAGACTCATGCTAGGTGCTACAAAAGATATAGACACATCATGGAGGAAGATCAGCAGTTCATCAACCAAATGCTATATACCTAAACAAAGATCTTCGTACTCCAAGTAAGATTCCATATCCTAATTTTAGTAGCAAATGTCACAAATAAATAATCTATATTGATTCGACACCTAAAACAACCTATGATAACTATTACTCAAAGAAGTTCTACACTCCCAATTTGAGATAGATTCCACCGTTGTTCCCAAATAGGAAGAGAATAACAAACTCCCATACCTTGCCACAAAGAGGGAGACTTTGCCAATAACTAATCTCCTGACCACAATTTCTCCACACACACACTTGAACCCGAAACTTTACTTAAGAGATTCAAGTCCAATTCTATTGAAACCAATGCATTGTTTGCACTTTAATATAATTTTTTGTTATAAACATAATTAAATAAAGACCGATGCATAAAATAAGTCTTGGGAACAATCAAACAAAAGGCTGAATAGAATTATTGATAAAACGCCTAAAACAATTGTAAATAAAAGTCTTGCAAGCAAACTTCATATAAAAAAATAAATAAAGTCTTGGCAGTTAAACCCAATAATAAATTGCAAAATTAAAACGAAATAAAATTATGTTCCATGCAAGCTTAACACTCTCAAAAGTTTACTAATAGATTGATATCTCCAAATTAGTTGAAGCTTTTGGAAGCATCCAAAAACGTTTTACTGCTTTACGGCGAGAAACGACATCCCATCTATCATCTTCAAGGAAATTGATACTCAACTTTCTCAAGACCTTCCCATGAGTGAGAAAGTAAGTAATCACATTAAACTCATTTTTAGTTCCCTTAAAGCCCTTAATCTCGATTTCCTTCAAACGCTTTTTCACACATTTATAAACTTTTATAAAGTCAACCCAATATCTCTATGGGATAACATTGAACATTGCTTCATAATCCTACAATATAAACAACAACAACAACATTTTTAATTTCATATCAAAAGGCATATATTAAGTATAAAATTTAATTTATATGCACCGGTAGAGTAGTAAGTTTAGACTTTCAATCAATCATGAACATCAAATGATAAAAATAATTTGATTTTTATCCTACCTACTTCAAAAATTCACTATTAAAAAACAATATTATAATACTTTTTTATGCATATATTCAATCAAATTAAACTATGATATTTATAACCGAAAAAATAATACTTGTAACCAAAAAAATAAGAAACTATGATATTCATTATATTAATTTGTAAAATCTACAATTAATATATATAATGAATTTTATTTTCTGAAGAGAGAAAATACAAGTGGTACCAAACCCATTGAACAAAAAAAAAATACAAGTGATATCCAACCCAACAAAATAAAGTAAACTAAAAGTTATTTTGGTCAAGTATAAAGTGAATTTCTATTTGGTTAGTTATGATAAGATAAATATTTGCCTCAAAACAAAAATGACTAGATATCAGGATAAAAATATTTTACATCGACAATGTATCCAAATCAAATTCATAATATATATATAGAGAGAAAATTAATTAAATTAAATCAAATTTATGTAATACTTACAAACAGGTATTTTTCATCAACAATTTCAATAGTGAGACGTTCTAAGTAAGGGCAACTTCTTAGCATAAAAGATACTCCCATAAACTCAAAATGGTGCAAAGCGGTCTTCATTATCAGATGCTTAACATTCATGCTAGGATACATTTGTTTTGGTCCTCCTCTAGTATAAATAACCTTACCACATCATACACAAAACTTTAATAAAGATAATGACAAATTCATTTTCAAAAGTTACGCTAACTATGTGAAACTACTGCGAGGTCATTAAGTCTAATGAGAGAAAATTTCACACAAATTTAATGGTCTCCCCAGTTGTTTCACATAAAAAAAAATTAGCTTTAGATTTTTTAAGGCAGCAATCCTCAAAAATTTGAAATCTAAGAAAAATATATATACTTTTTACTGCCCAACCAAGCAAAACACACCAACCCAAGAGAGCAAAACAATAAAAAAAAACAATGAATACATATATAGAGATCTTCAAAACAATTAGAGAAGAATAATATGTAGATCTAGCTATAAATTGTTTCAACGAATAAAGTTAATTAATACAGTAAAAGCAATCTATTGTGCAATGATAATTAAATTGATTATCGAAAAGAAAGTTTAAATTTAAGAGAAAAGACAAAATGTAAAAAATGGTACCTGAAGCAAGTAGCTGCATACAGTCATAACTTTAGCAGAAGAGACCTCTTTTAAAAATTTGTAAAGATAAGAACCATGTCCTTGACAACGATCTTCATGGGAAAAGTCAAGATTAACCTCATCCAATGCAGGTGATTGAATATCAATGATAAAAAGTATCATCAATCCATGATAATTGAAAACCTTTAGATTTGGGGCATTTACTCTAAAAATATTACACTTAAAATCGCACCTATTGATAACCAATTTTTTCAACCCTATATATTTTTCATTTCAAAATAAAATCTCTTCCAGAATTCCGGCATTTAAAAAAACTCAAACTCTCCAACTTTTCACAATTGGTAAAAAGTGCCTTAATAGCACGTAGCTTTATTCCCATGTAACCCAAAGAAATTTCTTTGAGTGAATGAAAATTAACACATTGACTAGCAACAAATTCACATGCATACAATTTCAAAGATTCAAACCCACTATAACCATAAAAATAAGTAGGCAAAACAACTACATCATCAACAATAACACAAGGTTGATAAGTAAAATCAAGCTCCAAATCCTTGACTCCGTTTCTTAAAGCGAAACGAACACATTGATCAATGAGCTCACTAAACAATTCAGGCATCCCAATTGTTAAAGAGAATTTGTCAATGACATCTTCTGCGTGATTTTCAATCCATTTTCGCGCGAAAGCTGAAAATGCCCTTCTTTGAGCATCAACAATTTCAGGAGATTCACCAACTTTAACAAAGAAGAGTTCATTGAACTCTATTTTTGTTGTTGATTTGTATACATTCACCCAATCTTTAGAGAGAATAGAAGTTTTTACCGCTTCTTTGAACGGCAGAAAGGAAACGATGGCCGAAAGCAATGATTCGGGCAATAAACTCAATATGTCATTGCTCACTGCCATGGTTATGTTGCAACTTGCAAGAGAAAATTATCAAGATAGTAGAAAATGCGTGTATGTGTTTTTTTGTTGTGTTACTCTCAACTAGAGAATGAAGGTATACATAATGCTCATGGCTGAAATATAATTAATGTTAAATAATAATTTGATTTTTGTTTTTTTATTACTTATAGTACATAATCTTATTATCTTGCTAAAGAAAATGATCAAAATTGTAGAGAATCTTGTATGTGTTTTATTGTGGTCAATTACATTTTATTGTTAACAATTTATTTGTTTTGGTCTTTGTAAAAAAAAATATTTATTTTGGTCAAGCTCTTTTATTACAGTTTATTTATTTTTGGTCAAACTCGTTTATTACAGTCAAAAAAAGGATTTATTGTGGCTTTTTAAAAAAAAAGTGATTTATATATTGTACCCAATTGTCAAAACTTTTAAGGAATGTGTATAATATAAAACCAAAAATAAATTCTTCAAAAAACTATGGTACGTAATGTTATTATAATGTTTTTCCTTTTTGTGATTTATTATAATGTTTTTCTTTTTGGTGGTTTTTATTTAAGAAAAAAAAAAAGATTTATCTAGCGTATCCAATTGTCAGAACTTTCAATGAATTTGTATATATAAAATGCCAAATAAATTCTTCAGAAAAAAGCAAAATAAATAGAATTAATCTTTTCCGAAAGTTAATTTTATTTATTTCGTCCAAAAAAAATCTTTTACAAAAAGAAACGAACATTTCACTTTTTTTTTGGTCAAACTCTTTTTTGTCAAATAGTTTAATGGCTAGAGATCACAAATTTTTTAAGGAAAATGTTAACTAGTGCCCCGGGGCACTGGTTAAGGAAACCAAATATAGTATAAGGACCTTGAAACTTGTGTAGTCAAAGTTAGAAAAATGTAAATAATTATGTTTTCAATGCAAATATTTCCTTTTTTGTTTCCTTAACTAGTGCCCCGGGGGCACTAGTTAACAAGACCCATTTTTTAAATGTGGAGAAATGAGGTGTCTGAGGTTCTAACCCCAGCCCCTGCATATAATATGCAATATCTCTACCAACTATGAAGCTCGGATACTCCAAAAGAGAAATGTACTTGTATCAAATATGTAGCGGATACCGATACTCCACGGATACTCGCGAATACGTACCTACGAAGTATCAGAATTAATTATTTTAATTTTTAAAATATATTTTATCGGATACATATATGACACTTCACAAATACACAAAGGTACTTATAAGATACATCATAGATATGTATCCTAGAAAGTATGAAAGGTAAAAAAGTGAGACAATGTTGTAAAAATTGATTAGAAATTTGTATGATTCAATTTTAGATATATGTCATTAGAATTGTTTCTCGATGAACCACTTAAATTTACACTTCTTGTGGATGAAGTGATTCAATTAATCAACATTAAATAAAATTTGTGTTGCGTTCTTTTAACGATGTTTCTTTCAATATTCCAACATATGAAAATATAACATGGTTTATAAGAACACTTGATTTTTTTATTTTGATCACATGTATTATTTTTAATAAATTGCGACTTTTATAATAATATAATAAGAAAGAGTAATCAATGCTTATTTTTTTGGTCAAGTAGCCTAATGGCTATAGCTGACACAATTTAATTGTGGAGAAGTGAAGTGTCCGGAATTCGAACCCGGCCTCTACATATAAAATGCAATATCCGTACCAACTGAGCAAGCTCACGGGGATTACTCAATGCTTATTTTCTTTAAGTATTTTTCACTCATATGAGTTTTAGTATAAAAAATTAGTCAACGTATCTGAGCCGTATCGTATCCTAAATTTTATAAAAATGATACGTGTATCTGTGTCGTATCGTACCCGCAACCGTATTAGTACCCAGGCTTTATACCTACTTAGTTAAACTTACAGGAATTTGGTCAAGCTCTTTTATTACAGTCAATTATGTTTTATTATTAACAAAAAAATTACTTTATTTCTTAAAGGACTATTGTTAACACTTCTAATAAATTTACTTGTTCCTAATAATTTGACTTTGATGAGATTTTATCTAGAATCTTGATATCAAATACGAGTATGTGTTTTTTTCTTGTGTATGTTAGTAGCTATAAAATGAAAGTATATATTTTACTAATATATATAGCTGAAATCCAAATTTTTTTGGATTTCTTTCCACTTATATGGTAGATAATGTTCTGTTGGCACATTGATTAATGGAATCATTATTGAGGTTCACTTATGTTTTGATCTGGTCTTGGTTAATGGTTCATTCTCTATGACATATTTTAAAAGAGTGGTGATAGGTAGACCACTTTATGTGGCAATCCCACTCTTGTATAACTCTTATGTGGCACAATTTAATTTAAAATAAGAGTAATGATAAATAAACAACCATAGGTGGCAATATATCCTTTGACACCCACACAAAAATCTGACATGTGGTCACGTGGATCCCACACAAACACACTTTCTCTTTCATCTCCTCTTCTCTCTCCCTAATGTATGAGTGCATCTTTGCTCCATTTATGTTTGCTCAATTTACCCTATTTCAAGACATGGATGTGTGACATGTGGAAAAAATAAAATCAATGGTTGTGATTAAATGGTTTGGACAAAGCAATTTTGTAATGAGGAAAAATAACTACGCGCTCTCTACTCTGATCAAACTCTTCTTCTTCCTTTCTCAGATAGCTTTCCACCTTTCACCCCATTATCATCGAAGTCACCTCTCCCACCCACCAGCCCCGCCGCCATATCTCCCTCTCTTTCTCTCGCAGCTGCACCTCTCCATCCCGCTACCATCATGAGCGAACTCCACAATAAGGTCTCATCATTTGCAAATATTCACTATGTACGATGTCAAGGGAGACCTCCTTATGCCTTTTCTAATTTAATAACAAAACCAAGTGTACCAAAAAAACAATTTCTGATTTTGTGTAGGTGGTAGATGCGGTCATAAATGAATAGTATGGACACAAACATAAATGAATAGTATTTGGTCACTCACACATAAAAAAGTTTTTCCTCAAAATACTAAATCATTTTATTATCAATTTCTTTTTATTATTAGAAAAAATCTTTTAATGTGTGTGTCTAAATACTATTCATTTATGTTTGTGACTACAGTAGACTTTCTCGATAGATGTGAGACCTTATACCCCAATTGTTTAAAAAATATATGTAATTTAATAAAAAAAAAAAATTGTCAAAAAAATTGATGACTCTCGATCATAATAACAAATATTCACTCTCTAGTCTTGTTGTGCTTTCTACAAGACTTAGGTAAGAAGGAAGTTTTGGTGTTACCTTATTGGTTTTGAAGTTACTGTTCTTACAGATCATGCAACACTAGAGTATTTAATCACAAAAGGGGACTCTACACCATGGTTACTCAAATGTATTTGACTTGGAAAACAAAGACAAATAGGGTGTGGAGGCCGACCACCTCTCAAGGTTTGAGAACTATGAATTACAAAAAAAGAGAAGAACATAATGGAGAAGTTCCCTGGTGAGAGCATGTTTGTCGTAACTAAAAGGTCGTGGTTTGCAGACATGGCTAACTTTATGGTTGGATATCTGGTTCCAAATGAGTATAAATGGATGAAGAAGAATAAATTATTTAAAGACGCGTGAAAAGACTACCATAAAGATCATTCAAAGTCACTTTTGGTTGCCTACTATGGTAGCGGGATGGAGAGGTGCAGCGGCGAGAGAGAGAGAGGGAGATATGGCGGCGGGGCTGGTGGGTGGGAGAAGTGGCTTCAATGATAATGGGGGTGAAAGGTGGAAAGCTATCTGAGAAAGGAAGAAGAAGAGTTTGATCAGAGTAGAGAGCGCGTAGTTATTTTTCCTCATTACAAAATTGCTTTGTCCAAACCATTTAATCATAGTCATTGATTTTATTTTTTCCACATGTCACAAATCCATGTCTTGAAATGGGGTAAATTGAGCAAACATAAATGGAGCAAAGATGCACTCGAATGGTGGAGTGTGAGGAAAATGACCGGTGAAATCATTGAGAGGTTGGATGAAAAGCTCATTAAATATTTCGTTGGGGTTTACATCACCTAGGAAATAGAAGACGAGGATGAACTAGCACAGTATATGGCCAAACATAAGAAATGCTCCACTACACACACATACAAGTAACAAGAGCACACATGAGACAACAACCCTAATTTCCCAATACAAACAACCCTAATATAGAAATAAAATTTTTCCGATACTTTAAAATAGTCAACACCACTGCATGGTAAACCAAGCTTCGACCATTTCTAATCCAACAATTACCTATAAAAGAGGCGAAAATAAAAACAAAACGATCCACATTTGTTGGCATGGCAATTTTCACCAGAACCACCAACTATCTTAAACAACACATGAAGAGCAAACTCACAATAAGTAACAAATAGATGACAAATAGACTCATGTGAGATGCCACAAAAGATATGCCTAAACAAAGATCTCCATAAGTATGATTCCATGTCCTAATCTTAGTAGCGAATGTTGGTTCGACACCTAAATCAACCTATGATAAATAATAACTATTACTCAAACAAGTTCTACACTCCCAATCTGAGATAGATTTCACCGGTGTTCCCAATAAATAAACAAGCTCCCAAATAGGAAGAGATTCAAGTCCAATTCTATTGAAACCAATGCAATGTTTGTACTAAAATATAATTTTTTTATTATAAACATAATTATATATAGACCAATGCATAATTTGTCAAAAATAAAATAAAAAAGACCAATGCATAAAATAAGTCTGGGAACAATCAAACAAAAGGCAAAATAGAATTATTGATAAAACGCCTAAACCAATTGTAAATAAAAGTCTAACAAGCAAACTTCATATAAAAAAATAAATAAAGTCTTGGCGGTTAAACCCAGTAATAAATTGCAAAATTCCTTAAAAAAAATAAAAATAAATAAATAAATTGCAAAATTAAAACGAAATAAAATCATGTTCCATACAAGCATAACACTCTCAAAAGTTTCCTAATAGATTGATATCTCCAAATTAGTTGAAGCTTTTGGAAGCATCCGAAAATGCTCTTCTGCTTTACGGCGAGGAGCTACATTCCATTCATCTGTAAGGAAATTGATACTCAACTTTCTCAAAGCCTTCCCATGAGTGAGAAAGTAAGTAATCACATTCAACTCATTTTTAGTTCCCTTAAAGCTCTTAATCTCGATTTCCTTCAAATGCTTTTTCACACATTTGTAAACTTCTATAGAGTCAACCCAATATCTCTCTGGGATAACATTGAACTTTGCTTCATAGCCCTACAATATAAACAACAACAAAAAGTTCCATATTTTTAATTTTATATCAAAAGGCATATGAAGTATAAAATTTAATTTATATGCGTCGGTAGAGTAGTAAGTTTAGACTATCAATCAATCATGATCATCAAATGATAAAAATAGTTTGATTTTTATCCTACCTACTTCGAAAATTCACAATTAAAAAGAAATATTGTTATATTCTTTTATGCATATATTCAATCAAATTAAACTATAATATTTGTAACCAAAAAAGTACTACCTGTAACTAAAAAAAAGAAACTATGATATTCATTATGTTAATTTCAAAATCTACAATTATATCCCTAAAAAAAATCTACAATTATATATATATATATATAATGAATTTTATTTTTTGAAGAGAGAAAATACAATTGGTGCCAAACCCATTGACCAAAAAAAATAAAATACAAGTGTTTCAGAAGAAAAAAAAAATATCCAACCCAACAAAATAAACCAAAAGTTTTTTTGGTCAAGGACAAAATGGATTTCTAATTTGTTAATTATGATTAGATATTTGCCTCAAAACAAAATAACTATAATAAAAATATTTTACATCAACAATGTATTCAAATTAAATGCATAATATATATAGAGAGAGAATTAATTAAATTAAATCAAATTTATGTAATACTTACAACTGGGTATTTTTCATTAACAATTTCAATTGTGAGACGCTCTAAGTAAGGGCAGCTTCTTAGCATAAAAGATACTCCCATAAACTCAAAATGGTGCAAAGTGGCCTTCATTATCAGATGCTTAACATTCATGCTAGGATACATCTTTTTTGGTCGTCCTCCGGTATAAATAACCTTAGCACATCATACACAAGACATTACGAAAGATAATAATCTCTCAAAAAAAAAAAAAGAAGATAATAACAAAATCATTTTTAAAAGTTACGCTACGCTAACTATTGAAATATATATTCAAGTCATGTAAAGGAAAATAAAACTGCTCAACACTTGGACTAATCCTAGTTAGTGAAAGTATAAGATATGCTTAACACTTGGCTTAGAATCTCTGCATGCATTCTATCGATATCTCTATCAAGGACATGAATAACAACTACATGGTGCAGCTACTGTGAGGTCATTAAGTCTAATGAAAGAAAATTTCACCCAAATTTAACGCTCTTCTCAGTTGTTTCTCATAACAAAGTTTAGCTTTAGAATTTTTAAGGCAGCCATCCTCTAAAACTTTGAAATCTAAGAAAAATATATACCTTTTTACTGCCCAACCAAGCAAAATACACCAACCCAAGAGAGCAAAACAATAAAAAAAAAAAAAAAACCCAATGAATACATACATAGAGATCTTCAAAACAATTAGAGAAGAATAATATGTAGATCTAACTATAAAGTGTTTCAATGAATATAGTTAATTAATACAGTAAAAGTAATCTATTGTGCAATAATAATTAAATTGATTATCAAAAAGAAAATTTAAATTTTAAAAAAAAGACAAAAGGTAAAAAATGTACCTGAAGCAAATAGCTGCATACAGTCATAACTTTAGCAGAAGAGAACTCTTTTAAAAATTTGTAAAGATAAGAACCATGTCCTTGACAACGATACTCAAGGGAAAAGTCAAGATTAACCTCATCCAATACAGGTGATTGAATATCAACGGCAAAACGTATCATCAATCCATGATAATTGAAAACCTTTAGATTTGGGGCTTTTACTCTAAAAATATTAAACTTAAAATCGCACCTATTGATAACCAATTTTTTCAACCCCAAATATTCTTCATTCAAAATAAAATCTCCTTCCGAATTCCAGCATTTCAAAAAACTCAAACTCTCCAACTTTTCACAATTGGTCAAAAGTGCCTTAATAGCATGTAGCTTTATTCCCATGTAACCCAAAGAAACTTTTTTGAGTGAATGAAAATTAACACATTGACTAGCAACAAATTCACATGCATACAATTTCAAAGATTCAAACCCACTACAACCATAAAAATAAGTAGGCAAAACAACTACTGCTGAAACAATATCATAAGGTTGATAAGTGAAATCAAGCTCCAAATCCTTGACTCCATTTCTTAAAGCAAAACGAAAACATTGATCAATGAGCTCACAAAAAAATTCAGGTATCAAAATTGTTAAAGAGAATTTGTCAATGACATCTTCTCTGTGTTTTTCAATCCATTTTCTCACGAAATCTGAAAATGCCCTTCTTTGAGCATCAATAATTTCAGGAGATTGATCAACGTTAACAAAGAAGAGTTCATTGAACTCTATTTTTCTTGTTGATTTGTATACATTCACCCAATCTTTAGAGAGAATAGAAGTTCTCACCGCTTCTTTGAACGGCAGAAAGGAAACAATGGCCGAAAGCAATGATTCGGGCAATGAACTTAATATGTCATTGCTCACTCCCATGGTTATGTTGCAACTTGCAAGATAAAATTATCAAGATAGTAGAAAATGCGTGTATGTGTTTTTCTGTTGTGTATGTTACTCAACTAGAGAGTGAAGGTATATATATAATGCTCATGGCTGAAATATAATTAATGTTAAATAATATTTTGGTTTTTGTTTTTATATTACTCATAGTACATAATCTTATTATAATGGTTTTCCTTATTGTGGCTTTTTTTTGTTGAAATGTTTTAAAGAATGTGTATATATAAAATGCCAAAAATATAAAAGTTAATTTGTTTTTTTCGAAAAGAAACCAATGGAAACAGCTGTTCAATTTATTTTTATTTTTATATAGTTTTATTTTTAATGTTATGTTGTAAATAGTTTTTTTGGGGAGTTTTTCCTAGACAGCTATTACGTATTATCGTATAATAATAATAATTATTATCATTTTTATTTATGTAGGGATCATTATTATTATGATTGAATAATAGTATATAGCGGAAAAAGGAATAATATTGAGAACTTTTTCCTTTAAAAAAAATGTAGAACTTTAAAAATATTTTGTTATCATTTTCCCTATTTTACTTGTTTTCTTGTTTATGTAAATAGGTCTTTTAAGGAAGTGCGTAGATATGAACACGTAATATTTAGAATTTTTTCAGAGGAAATATTTAGAAAATTAGCTGAACTTTGAATACAATGAATGGTAATAGATAAAGATACTAAAATTTGACTCATAATATTTTAATGTTATGTAAAGTCGGATTTTTTTTAAAGGGTTATATAAAGTCAGATGAAATTAAAAATAATGATGTCACAACTTTTTGAGTTTTGACGTTGGAAATAAATAATTGTTGGAGGTAAAATTGATAAAACCATGTTCTTTGGCGAAATTTTTAGCCAAAAAAAATACCACTCACATGCATTACAATCTCGGTAAAGATTGGAGAGATTGAGAGTTACAGGGTGCCTTGGTTTTGATTTAATTATTAAGTTGAAGCTTTTGAAAAATAAGTTGAAAGTGTGGAATAAAGAAGTTTCTCGAAATGTCCACTCAATGACAATTATGTTAAGAATAATTTGAGTGAAATTCAAAATCAAATTAAATTGGGAGGTTATACTTATTATCTTATGATTGATGAAAAGTAAACTCATGATTTTAGACGAAGCCCTACATAGACAAGAGGTTTTCTGGAAGGAAAAAGCTAGGATTAGCTGGCATGTGAATGGTGATGGAAATTCCATTTTCTTTCCTAGAATGACAAAAATCAAAAACAAAACCAAAATAATTTCCTATATCAGAAATCAAGAGGAGATTATCACTATAAGCCCTAGAGAGTTGCAGAGAAAGTGTGAATTATTACAAAAAAATATTTTCTTCTAACTATTTTTTGTAGTTACAGATGCTTGCGGGAGAAGTTATCCTAAAATTAATTTATGAACATGCCAGCAACTTACTCAACATGATTCCCTCTAAAGATGAAATCAAGAATGTTGTTGTGAATTCGGACTCAAATTTCACACCAATACAAACTATGATGTGTTGAGCAAAGGAAAGCAGTAACTGATTTCAAAGTAAACACAAGCAATAACAACAATAACAGCACCTAGATCTAATCTAGGAATCAAAGTGAAAAGCACAAAACCACAAGCAAAAGATAAAGAGAGAAGAGAAACACACACCAAAGATTGTTGACCCAGTTCGGTCCAACTTGACCTAATCTGAGGGAGAGAATGATCTCTCCAATCCACTATCAAAGAGTTCTTACAAAGAGATACAAATGGGTTACAAGAAATTAGCTTCAACAAGCTCACAAAGAACAACCTTAATTTCTACCAATTTTCCCAATCTCACTAATGAACACGACACTCAATGATTTTCATTCACCCAAGATGTTTACAATGTTTCCCAACTCAAGAGAACTCTAATCAAAGACCCTCAACCCTAAAGTTACCCCCTTTGATTTCCCAAGTTTTCCTCTCTTGAAACTCTCTCTCTTCTATACCTTCAAAAATGAGCTGAAACACTTAAATAGTACTTTGCAGCTGACAAAATCGTGTCACGGTTGCCAAAAGCGTGACACGTTTGGTGCGTACGACCAACCTTATCCTGAAAACGTGTCCACCAAGCCGAAAATCGTGTCATGTTTTTCCAAAAACGTGTCACGATTGGACACCCTGCAAAACATGCTCTCGGCATTGCGAAATCGTGACACGCTTCACAAATCGTGTCACGATTCCAAGTTTTTCCAACTTTACAGTATGAAGGCATAAACAACAAATGTTCATGATGGATTTGGAGCTGTTTCTTTCAGTCAATATGATCTGAACAGTGAAGGAGCTCTTGTTCATGATGGATTTGGAGCATGTTTCTTTCAGTCTTATTAGGAGATTGTTCATAAAGATGTATGTCATGTTGTGATAGAATTATAGTGGTGCATGTGGATCTCATCAGACAGGTCACAAGATGAAATAGCTTCTGTATCGACAAGGTCTGTACTGGCCAACTATGTTAAAAGATTGCATAGAGTTTGCAAAAAGTTGTCAAGAATGTCAACTACATGCAGGAATCCAACGTGTGCCTGCTAGTGAATTACATTCGATTGCAAAACCTTGGCCATTTAGAGAATGGGCTCTTGACGTAATTGGTGAAATTAAGTCAGGTTCTTCAGCAGGTCACAAATACATATTGGTTGGAATAGACTATTTCACCAAATGGGTAGAAGCTATCCCATTAAGGGAAGTGACTCCAAATGTGGTCATTAGTTTCATCCAAAATCATATTTTGCATAGATTTGGAATTCCAGAAACTATCACCACTGATCAAGGATCAGTTTTTACAGGCCAAAAAATGGTACGATTTGCTAACCAAACAGGTTTCACATTGTTAAATTCGCCACCATATTATGCTCAAGCAAATGGTCAGGTCGAAGCAGCCAACAAAAACCTTATCACTTTAATTAAAAAGAAGACAAAGGAAAATCCGAAAATTTGGAACATAATCCTTGATCAAGCTCTATGGGCTTATTGAACTTCTCCTATGGAGTCAACTAAAACTACTCCTTTTAGGCTTACATTTGGACATGATGATGTGTTACCTGCAGAAATTTGTCTTCAATCAACCAGAATTCAAAGACAACATGCAATTCCTGTTGACCATTATTGGAATATGGTTTTGGACGAATTGGTTGATTTAGATGAAGAAAGGTTAAAAGCATTAGACGTCCTTATGAGGCAAAAAGAGAGAATAACCAAGTTTTATAACAAAAAGGTCGAGTCAATTTTTTTTGATGTGAATGACTTGGTTTGGAAAGTTACCTTGCCTATGGATAAAAGAAACAAAACCTTAGGAAAATGGGCAGCTGGTTTGGAAGGACCATGGAAAATCCTAAGAGTCTTTTCGAATAATGCATATGAAATCGAAGAGTTGAATGACGACAATCGAATCATGCGCATAAATGGGAAATACTTGAAAAAGTATAAGCCATTACTACAAGAATTTGAAATAACTTCAAATTAATTCGAGAAGACAATAAAACATGGCATTAAGAAATTAAAGCCATTAATGGGCAAAGTACAAAAAGTATCAAATGTTAAAACAGTAAACGTAAATTTTATTGCGTAACATTCGACGAAGTACTATAAAGATAAAATGATATGTCAACCTATTTGGTTTTGTATTCGGTGAAATGAAAGTTTTGTATTCGATAAAATGTAAGTATTGGTATGACCTTTGTCGCGAAAACGAGAATTTAGCCTATATGGTTACAAAGTTTGATAAATGGGAATGTTGAACGTGTCCCTTGATTTAAAATATGATGTTTGGTTTTGTATTCAGTAAAATGAAAGTATTTGAATGACCCTTGTCGCGAAAATGAAATTTTAGACTATATGATTGGAAGTTTGATAAATGAGAAGGTTGAACTTGTGCATTAATTTTAAACATGATATGTGCACCTATTTTGTTTTGTATTCGGTAAAATGAAAGTTTTGCATTCGGTCAAATGTAAGTATTGGAATGACACTTGTCGCAAAAATGAGATGTTAGCCTATATGGTTACTAGTTTGATTAATATGAAGGTTGAACTTGTCCCTCGATGTCCTTTGATGTGAAACATGATCCAAGAATAGATGGACATGGTGTGAAGGATAATGCTTTGCACCATAGAGTTTACTAATTGAACCCTACAAGAAATAGAAATAATGGAAGCCTTCCAAGAAGCTAATTTAATCTTAACCTTATCTCTTATAGGTTGCAAGTAGATACTTTTTGGTATCTCTTTGAAGATTTGGACACCAAGATAAGTGAAATGCAATGAACTAATTGAAAAACCTAGCAGGTTCACGATTTGATTCATTCTATTATTGGCGATACCTCCAACATGGAAATATGATTTCCTAAGATTCATCATTTGACCTGGGCAAGCTGCATATCTTATGAATAAATTCTTAAGACCCTATAAATTAGATATTTTCCCTTTATAGTACACCATTAATTCATCATCACAAAAGTAGTGAGAAGGTACCTGAGCATTTCTTGAAGCATTGATGAGATAAACTTTATCTTCCCCTACAAGCTTGGTGATGCCTATACTTAATACTTCTTATGTTGTATAGAAGAGAAGGGGGAAGAGAGGGCCTCCGTGTCCGACCCCTCTATTGCAACTAAAGTAACCATGCTTAGAGCCGTTTATTGAGGTAGAGATTATTGCTGATTGAAGAATTGTAGTTTGTATTGATCCACTAGCAAAAGATTTAATTGAAGCCAAATCAGTGAATCACTTTGAGCATGAAATCCCAATTTAGAGTGTCAAATGCTTTGGAAATATCAATCTTAAGGGCCAATTTACCACCAAAGCTTCTCTTATCAAAGAACATTAATTTCTTCTGAAGCTTGTGCAATGCAATACATATTATTTCTGCCTCTTATAAATCCTATTTTCTCCTTAGAAATAATGTTGTGAAGTAATGAGCTAATATATCATCTAAAACCTTGGAAATAATTTTGACCTTGAAATTTAGTAAAGCTATTGGTGTTTATGTGTGGGTTGTGGTTTGATGGATTTTTGTGTTTGAGGATCGGTTTGATGGATTTTGTGTTTGGCTTGCTGTTGTTTGTGAACTGTGGTTTGATGGATTTTATGTTTGGCTTGCTGTTGTTTGTGATTCTGGGGAAGAAAATTTCTAGGGTTTCTTTGGACTTGTGAAATTTTTCTCAAAATTTTTCTCCCCTTTGCACTAAATTTACAGGGTATAAATAGAGGTTGTGATTAGGGTTTTAAGGGTTCCAAGTTGTGATGATCTGAACAAATGAAGTTCTGTTTTATTGAGTTTGCATAAAAATGGTATATGAAAATCAAAATAATGCAAAAGTGATAGAACCTGTAACTTGCAAATGGAAAAAAGCATCTTTGACATTGGACAAAATTTGAAAGAGTGTAGGCCAAAGGAAAAGGACAGGGCGCTGCATTCTGACTTCTTAATTAAAATAAATAAATAAAAAAGAGATAATAGAAATAAAGTAAATATAAAAAATAAAAATAAAAATAAAATAAAAAAGAAATAAAATGAGTAATAATAAAAGCATAATAGTAAAATAAAAAGCGTACCATTTTTCAATAGATAATAAAGTCAAATCATCATGTAGTCTTTGATGAAACTTCAACAAAATGGTCTCCTAGGGTTTCCTCCACCTAGGGTTTCTAGCGCCTCCCTTGCTTGGGCTGCCGCCGCACCATGGGCCGAATTCTCCTCGTGAGAAGTTGATTTACATCTGATCCATGATCTAGATGCTTCCCCACAGCCTTTATATACAGGTTCTGCCTCTGCTGTTTCCATCGCCCCTGACCTTTACATTTGTGCGTGTGTTTATTGCTTTCTAGTTGAGTCTTCCTATTTTCCTCCTTTTTCTTCATTGTTTCCTCAATCCCAGTTGACCGTGTGGATCCCTCACACCTTAACCTCGACGGTTTGACGTTGTCTGAAGAGGGTTTAACCCTTAACCTTGAGACCGAACCTGACACCGCTGCTGTACTTGAACATTGCTTGATTGGTCGTGTTCTTGCTGATCGGGAAATCCAGTTTGCCTATTTCAGCGAGTGTATGTCGCGTGCATGGAAGCCAGGCAAACGGGTTACGATTACCAAATCGGTGTCTGATCGTTACCTTTTCCAGTTTCACCACAAAGTCGATGCTGCCCGTGTCTTGGATGAAGGTCCATGGCTGTACGACAATTTCCATGTTGCCTTGGATCGTATCTCCCCTGGTGCCATCCCTAATCTTGTCCCTCTGAACCACATTGATTTCTGGGTCCAAATTCATGGTTTGCCTTTTGGTCTCATTCAACACAAAGTTGGTCAAGGTATAGGCAGTTACTTAGGTACCTTCAAGGCATATGATGTCCGAAACACCATTCACAACTCTTATATGCGTGTTCGCGTTGCTATTGATATTACTGTTACACTGAAAAAAGAATGGCATGTCCGTGCTTCTAACGGTGCTTTTGTTATTGTTAATTTCAAATACGAAAAATTGGGTGTGTTTTGTCACAGGTGCGGCTTGATCGGACATACAGACAAAGGGTGCCCAGACTTGTTCGAATTAGAAGCTGATGATGGCGTTCGTAATTGGGGAGCTGACTTGAAACCAGTTACACAGCGGATAGGTACAGCTGCCACAAATCGTTGGTTACAGGACCCTATTCCTGCCTCCACGACACAACAACATCATCATCGTGGTGTTGTTCCCGTTGGCCGTGACACCGCTGCTGAAGGCGCTGGAAATTCTGCCAGTTTCAATGACCGCATGCTTGCTTTTCAGTCGCAACTCACTGCTATGAAACAAGATGTGCTTGCTGCCCAACACTCA
>Ga0315914_1001485_pt1 | contig 35146 bp, 16 predicted proteins | sample MpolenodulesMG_FD_203920 | JGI IMG/M metagenome (GOLD analysis project Ga0315914, IMG submission 203920) | Medicago polymorpha root nodule microbial communities from Los Angeles, California, United States - elongated nodules | ecosystem: Host-associated > Plants > Roots > Nodule | place: USA...
TAATCCAATTTCTTACCATATTTTCTCTCAACAAAAAAAAAATCATACTTAAGCCATTAAATTTTAAACTTTTTTTTATTTTAAACGTAATGATATAGTCTTTAAAATATCATACAATTATACGTTTGTATAAAAAAAAGGCTAACAACTTTAAGTCAAAGAAGTGATTTATTATTGACGGTGTTTGTAAAGATTTAACATGACTTTAATTTTTTCTTATAAAACTATCCTATGTTTCTATATAAGTCGATGATCATATCGCCTATTTCATCACATTGTTGGATTTTGCTACAAGTTTATATCTACAATGAAACAATACTACATATAAGTGTATTAAAATTGAAGGTAATATAAGTCCTCTATTCAACTTATGAACTTCAAAAAAAAAATTCAAGTGGAACGTGGAACTCGACCTCTTAGATTAAAATATAGTTTTTAAATGCCACTCAAAGGTTCCTTCAAAAATAATGTCACTCAAAGGTATACAAAGACGCTTTTAAGTTCTTTTATGTGTTTTTAACGACACAGGTCAAAAGTCTAGATGGATTGAAAATAATGATGAAGATGGTGATGATACTGATGTGACTTCAAATGTCGTTTATAGAAAAGTAGTATTTTGTAATGTATGATAATTAATGTAAAATGTACGATTTTCGAACTTTATTAACGTCACTATGATATGACTAATATAATACATTTTTATCATATGACGTATTACACTACAATTCTAATATTCAGTATTATTTATTCGTGTTTGTTTAGTCGGTATGACCCGTACATCGCACGGTCAATGGCCTAGTAGTAATAATCGGAAAATGTTATGTCAAAAAAACCTAAACCTCTTTTAAAAAAAACCTAACATGTATGTAAGTTTTGTCCTAAAAAACCCTATTGCCAAACTTCAACAATCGCACAGAGACCACCACCGGCATGCATATCTTCATATATACTCCTCAATAGCGACGACGGCGACAACAACAGAATGAGACTCGTAGCAGATTCATATTTACCCGATGAATGTTGGGAGTATATCCTCAAATTCCTCAAGAGCGACAGTGACGACAACAACAATTGTAGCTACTTGAAGGCTGTCTCCATGGTCTCAAAACAGTTATTCTCCATCACCAATGGTCTTCGATTCTCACTCACCGTCTATAATCCAACCCGCCCTTTCCTCCTTAGTCTCTTTCATAGATTCTCCAACCTTACTTCACTTGACCTTTCATTCTACCACGATGATCTCAACGTACTTCTCCGTGAAATCTCTCGTTTCCCATTCAGCCTCTTCACATCACTCAATATCTCCAACCAACCCACCATACCTGCTAAGGGGTTGCAAGCGCTGTCTAAATGGATTAAAACTACTTTGACATCTCTCATTTGTTCCAATATTGAATACATCGAACACACTGACTTGTTCCTCATCGGTTGTTATTTCCCTTTGCTTGAAGAACTCGACCTTGCAGATTGGAAAGCAGGACTGCAATGGAGTGAATTCCATTGCTTTTTCTATGACTCTTTCATTTGCACTTTCCAAACTCCGTAAGGTTAATCTCTCTTGTCATTACTACATTGACGACCAATTGCTTTTCCACTTGTTCAAGAACTGTATGTTTCTCAAAGAGGTTATCTTGTTGGCATTGCTTCTGCTCTCCGCGAGAGACCAACATTGACATCTTTATCCTTTTCCATACATCCAAGCCAGGCACCGATTAGCGTTACTCAATGTTTTAATGACTCCTTGGTGAGTTTGAAGGGTTTGACTTGTCTTGTATTGTCGTATTTGGTTATCTCAGATGAGTTCCTCTCCTCTATTGCAAGGAACGGTCTTCCTTTGACAAGGCTTTCCCTCCAAAATTGCAACGGCTATAGTTATACTGGAATCTTTTCTTTATTATCCAAGTGTCAATGTATACAACATTTGGATCTTCAAAAGATTGAGTTTTTGAATGATCATCATGTTGTTCAGTTATCTACGTACCTTGATGATTTGATGTCAATAAACCTTAGTCATTGTCTTAAGCTCACAGATTCAGCCTTGTTTGCACTTGCTAGGAACTGTCATTCACTTAGTGAGATCAAAATGGAATCTATTGGGGGTAATTAAGAATGTACATAATTCTGATTCTTTGATGGAATTTGGTGTACAACCGCAATTAAAGTCTCTCTATTTAGCTAACAATTCATGGTTAAATGATGAAAGCATCATAATGTTTGCTTCCATTTTCCCTAGTTTGCAGCTGCTTGATTTGAGAAGTTGCCAAAACATATCGAAAGGTGTTGGTCAAGTTTTAAAAAGTTGTTGTAAGATTAGGAATTTGAACCTAGCCTACTGTTCAACAGTGAACCTACTTGGAATAAACTTTAGAGTCCCCCAGCTAGAGGTGTTGAACTTGTCATATACAAAGGTTGACGATGGAACACTTTATGTGACCTCAAAGAATTGTCGTGGACTTTTGCATTTGTTACTGGAAAATAGTGATGTCACAGAGAGGGGAGTGAAGCATGTGTTAGAAAACTGCACACAACTAAGAGAGATCAACTTGAAGGGTTGTGATAAAGTGCATGCTAGTGTTGTTGACTCAATGGTATTTTCAAGGCCATCATTGAGAAAGATAATAGCGCCACCTGGTTTTCTTTTGAGTGACAAAAAGAAGAAACTCTTCTTGCGTCAAGGATGCATTGTTTGCTCTGAAAGTACTTTGCTCTGAAGTGTAAGATGTTTTAGTTTTCAGATCTTTTTTCTAGGATAATTTTTTTTTTTAAAATAAAAAATGATCATACAATCGTATATTTAAAACTATCCGCTTTTACAATGCTTTTGTCCTTTGAATGTGCATCCAGCATATTACAAGATGGATGCCTACACATATTATGTTTTCGTTGGTTTAAACTCGTAATAATTGCGATGATAATCCATAAATTATGAGGGTTTGGATCCTCTCCTTTTCCTTGTGGGGAGATGAAGGTATCATGTTTGGAGACAAAACTACATGTTCTACTGTACTTGGATTCATCATTTCTAGTGCAAGGGTTTTAAAATCATGTCTTACTCTCTTTGAATGTTACACTGTCTTGTTGCTAAAGAAAATGGGAGGATCCAAGTTTTCTCCGTTCCATCTTTGATCTTTCCTGTAGAGAATAATAGATTAATTACTTACATACATTCTTTGGGCTATTAGTTGAATTTACTTAGTGAAAATAGATTAATTACTTATATACGTATCATTAATTTTGGTTGACAATGTCATGCAAGCTGTATGTAAATCAATGCAACTATTTTAGCCAATTTGATTATAATAAGTTACTTGAATTTCATGGGGAGAGCACTGATAGAAACACTTTAGGTTCTATTTCTAAGAGGGGGATGGAATAGTGATAGAAAGATGAATGGAGGAAGCTTTTCTTTTTAACCAAGCTTTCTCCTCCATATACCTCTCTTTTTCTGTTCTTGCAAACTGACCATTAAAGTTGAACTCCTTGAGCTGTACACTTTTCCATATTTAGTTATGAGAAGTTCTCATTTTATTGCAGATAATGGCGCTTCGTTGCAAGCGTCTACATCCTCTTCAATGCCGTGTGTTTCTGATAGTGGAAATTCTTTTGCTGAGAATCAAGAATCTGATATTATCTACTTTGCACAATCATTTATGAGGCAAATGGGTATGCATACATGAGACATTTCAGTTTGCATTACCAATAAAGACAATTTGGTGTCTCTTTTATTTTGAATGTTTATCATGAAAAATGAACAACTATAATTTTGAATGCATTTCCAACTTTCTTGGATAGATTCTACTCCTGGAAAAAAAACGAACAACAATAATTTTTGGATCGTAATAGATTAGACTTTTCTAAACTTAGACTTTGTTGATGTTGATCCTTGTCAAGGGTTCTCTTCCTTGTTGTTTAGGTTGTTTGCTCTGTACTCTTGTTCTCTTGGCATGGTTTATCCCTCTGGATTTTCCTGACAAGGTCTTATTGATGCAAATGTTGAGTTCCCTTCGTTATTCTGACTTGAGTTTTGGTCTATCGCCCAAGTGTCTTTCTATCTTTCTCTTTATTTTCATAATATCTCTAGAATATTCAAGTTGATAGATGGCGGCTAACGGGTGTTAACATAGTTGTAATGTCTTGTTTCAAAAAAAAAAACATAGTTGTAATGTCTTGATTTTGTCTTTGCACACTCTTCTGCTAAAAGAAGGTTAGATTTTGAAGCTTTTACTTTTACAATTGATTTTTAATTGAATTTATTGATCTACTCCTAGTTCATGTTAAAGGTCATCTTAAATAAATGTACATTCAAACATATATAACTTTAGATTTAATTCAGGCATAATAGAAAAAGAAAACTCAACCATAATCATTTTTCGTATAATTATTTCATTCAAAATCAATTTTTATCACGGTAGAATCAAAGACACATAAACATTTTGCACCCAATTCTTATATTTAGAAAAAGCAAAAATTAAAAGAACATGTCTGGTGTTTACCTACTCTGTGTATCCGACCAACGCTTTTGTTTTATTTTTTGCATGTTTATTGGTTAGTAAAGTAAAAACCATTATTGCTTCATGTGCTTGAAGGCAATGCAAAGAAACGAGGATCATGTTTCTCTCAAATTAGCTAAGTAATCAATGAAAATCACATGCTAATCACCTAGTGACCTCCTTTTGCTTTCTCTACAAGTTTTGCTGCCTAGTACTGTGTACCATCCAAAGTAGAATCTGTTAAAGGGATTCTTAGTTAGCTGTGTATCTTTTTCCCCATTTTCTTCATAATTGGACTTAACAACCACTACACACAAAAGCAATTCATTCAACTGAAATTTCTTTTTCTTTTTCATAAATCATGCAGCTACAATTTCAATCAATAAGAAATAAGAGAGAGAGAGAGAGAGGAAAATGCTTGAAAGTAGAAGGCAAATAATTTAGACAATTTTAGCTTAATTACTTAAGTGATTGGTTATCAATTGCATTTATAATTTGTCCAAATTCAAAGAGAAAATTGGTGTGTTAAATTACTAACCTAGTGTGCTAAAGCCACAACTAGCTCTTGTTAAAGAGGCTTTATGACCCCTCTTCTTTTCCTAAATTATTGATAAGATTTCAAAAGCAAGACCACCTAATGTTATCCTAAAAGGGTTTAGATCATGATATGTCTAGTTAAACATAATGAACTTTGGCTCAATTAATTATTTGTATATATGTCCCCCATCAAGCTAACACCTAACTTAGTTTTGAATGTTCTAAGTTAAACATAATGATTAAATGCACCAATATGTCCCACTTGACAATTGTGCATAAGTGATTATTTTTGCACAAAATTTCCCTTCAAAACATTGTGTCTGTGTCCTAAAATGAAAACCTCAAAACAACAAAGAGGGTGCAAGGCCTTGTGTTGCAGTAGCAACAGGTTTAGTGTTTCTTCTTCAGAGGAAGCAGAGAGTTCTTCTTCTGCATCTGATAGGTTCCCTTCTGTTTCTACACTAGCACATGCCATGGTGCAAGAGAGACTTGACCAAATGATAAGAGAAAAACTTGAAGCTAGACATGTAGAGAGAAAAAGGGAGAAGAGAAGAGAAGGAACGAAGTTTGTTGTGATGTTAGCAACAGAAAAGTGTTCTTATGATCCTAGAGAGGATTTCAGGGAGTCTATGATGGAGATGATAACGGTATATCGCCTTGAAGATGCCAAAGATCTTCGTAGGTTATTGAACTATTATATGTCGATGAACCCGGAAGAATACCATAGTCTTATACTTGAGATTTTTCATGAGGTTTGTACTAATTTGTTCTTATCATGTAAATGCCAATGGTAACAAATGTGAATTTGCCAAATATTTCCTGCACAAATGTGAACATTTTCAAAATTTCAGCATGCTTTTTTTTTAAGGATTCAACAGTTTTTTTACATTGGATAGTGAAAGAATTGTCATTACAATAAGAAATTATATTAAGGGTTTATATAGCCAATGACTAATACCGTAGAATCTAATAAACTATGAATAATCTCGGTCTGGGTCTTCATTTTATTTATTTGTTTTATAATAAAATACTGTAATTAAGAAACGCTTAATTTCAAAACATTCTTTAGCAGATTTTCGTGTTCCCATCCCAGAAGCACTCTTGGGGTTTGGCCTTTCCTGTTTCAGTGCGTGCTTACCTTGCACACAAATTTATTTAGGCCAAGCTTCCACATCTAAGGAAATGGACATGTGGACATATTAAAATGCTGATAGGAATATGGGTCATTTGAAGTTATTACGATTCTTGATAGAATTTATAATCAAGAGAAAATGATAGAAAGGTGAAATGTAAAATAATATGGATTATGAAATAATTGTTATGTCAAGTAGTACATTAAGGTTTCTATAGTCAAGTAGGCCAACTAACTTCTAACTAGCATGTAATTAACTTTTATATCTCAAATAGCCTCCCACAAACTTGGAAAACAAATGTCGGAAAACATAGAAACAAAAGAGTATGAAATGTTTAAATATGACGACAAAAAAAAATGCTTAATCGTCCTTTTTTACAGAGATAATCTAAAATGTCAAGTCGGCTAAAAAGAAAGAGTTTTTGTCTAACTATCCATGATACTTGTGAATAGAAGCTAGAGTGTTGATTAGGCGAAAATGAATGAATTTTTTATTGTTTAACTATCAATTATCTTTATAGATAGAAACTAGAATGTTGATTAGGCTACAAATAACCCATTTTATTTATGATTTAAAAGGTTAGAAAGTATGAAATTTGTTTAACTATCAATTGTTTTTATGGACAGAAGAAGCTAGATCGCCGATTAGGCTAAGAAAATGAATTTTGAAAATTTATTTGTCGATTATCTTTATGGATAGAAACTAGAATGCCAATTAGGCTAAGCCTATGTTTGGAAAACTACAAAAACACAGCAGCAACACACATATAGTTGAAGCTCCAATTCTTAGCTTATATAAAATCACGTTAGATTGCATTGGAACGTGAGAAATATGCAATGAACGCTAATTCAAACACATGATAAAATAAAGAAAGAATGATATCACCAAATATGTGGTGTTCTTGAGAAACTTTAACAATTGCTTGATCTTGATGAATTTGATTGACCAAATTAGTGCATCTTCCAAACTTTCGTTTGTGATCCCAACATGAGTGCCTCAATCGTTTGTGATTGTACTCAATTTGCCTAACCATGGCTTCATAAAGACAAGTTTGGTATGTTGTAACGCTGATGAATGTTATCTGTGGTGTATATTGAAGCTGTGGAATCTATCATTCGTGGCTTGCACCTATGAATCTCAATGAGTCTTGAAATGGAGGGGAAGGATAGTTCAGACAATGCTAAAAATATTTCAAAAAAGAAATTGGATCCAACTAGAATCATGTAAAAAATATCTCTAGAATCCAAAAAGAAAATATGAAGAAAGGAATCAAAAACGAAAATTTGAGAAAGAAAATATTCTAAATAGGATTTAATTTAGAGAAAAGTATAGAAAGGTGAAATGGGAAGTAAGGAAGTAATACATTTAAGGTTTTTATTGCCCAACTAGAAATATGGGTTAACTATGGAAAATAGGTGGACAACTCCTATGGATGATGATGAATGTTAGACAAATTGATGATCATTGATGTTTCCGTTGTATAATTTGCATTTATATGGTTTGGTGATGATGAATCTCAATCATTGATTAAATCTGACAGTTTATTTTCTCTGCTCTCGGCTGGTGAGAGGCTTAATAGAGCTCTCACCCTAAAATCAACTTAAAAAATAAGCATGAAAAATGTTTTTTTTATCACTACATATATAGTAAGCATCCTTTAGGGCAAAGACTTCAATATGAATGTGGCTACCTTTATAGGAAAACGAATAATGTGATGATGTGTAGCTAATATTGATTCAATGAAAGATGTGAACTATGTAGATTTTCATCGGACACCTATCGAGGTTTCTCATGTTTTAAATTTTTGAATTGTCTCCTTACCTCTCTTAATAGTTTTTGCAAGTTTTTTAAGGCTTCTGCCCCTTTGTACCCAAAAAAGAAAAGAAAAAAAAAAGCAAGTTTGTTATTCCACTATGGCTAAACAAGGGCCATTAAATCATGTTAATCAAGTAAATGGTTCCTATAAATATTCATAATTTTGTTTTTAGATCCTATAAAATAAAATTATAGTCTTTTTGACATTTTCCATTAACATTTTAGGGACAAAAAATTTTAACAGAAAATTTTTACACAACTAAAAATGATAATGAAAAACTTTACAATGATTGAAAATGTTGACGAAAAATTTTAAAGTGACAAAAAAGTACGATTTTATTTTGTTAAAACTAAAAATAAAAGGCTTAATAGCAATTTTAGCCCCTTAACTTTCCCAAAGTTGCGATTTTGGCTCCCTAAGAAAAAAAACTACAAAACCGCCCCCTAAGTTTTGCATTTGTGGCAGTTTTGACCCCAAGACCAATTTTGACTCGGTATACGCTGACGTGGCACCCTAAGTGAGGTGCCACGTGTTTTTTTTTTTACCAAAAATTGGCCTTGGAGGCCAAAACTGTTACAGTTGCAAAACTGAGGGGCGGTTTTGTAGTTTTTTTTCTTAGGATGCCAAAATCGCAACTGTTATTAAGCCAAAATAAAATGATGAATATTTATATGGACTTTTTTTTTGACAAAAATATTTATACGGGTTATTTACTTAATTAATCCTTATTAAAATTATATACAAAAAAACATTTACCTTTTGAAACTGGAAAGGAATAGCAACAACACTCCCATCATCAAGCTTTAGAAACCTACCTCTATACGCACAACTCAGAGCATCTCTAATGGGAGGTCCTTACTTAACTAGGACCACTCTTTGTTAAGGACCTTTCATAGGAGGAAGAAAAAATGAGTCTCCATTAAGAAACGGGTAACTATATAAGGACTCTCTCTCTCCTAGGCAACTAACGGGTCCCACGTTTGAAAGAAGTAATAAAATATGTATTATGTGGTCCCGCTTACAAAAGAAGTAATATTTTAATAATTAATAGTTGTTTTGATTTAAAAATAATAATTAATAGTTGTTTTAAATATTATTTTATCTATTTGTCATCATTTTAAATAAAATGTAATTCATGCAAATTATTATTATTTTTTAACGAAAGAATGTAAAATTTGTAATGTTAATTTTTCCATTTTCAAATTATTAGCAAATGTGGCAGAAATATAAGTTCATACGAATAAATAAATATTTTATAATTTAATTTTTTTTAAGGATTATAATTAAATATTATGATGTAATTTATAATTTAATAAATAAATTATTTTTGTTTAATGATGTAAAGTTAGTGGGACCTATTTAAGTACTTTTCATTGGAGTCCTTATTAGTGTACTTCCATCGGAGTCATTGAGTCTTTAATAGATACTTTGATTAAAATATTATAAATAAGTGATGTGTAATGTGGGGTCCATTTAAAGAGTCCATATTAAAGAACTATCATTGTAGATGCTCTCAGTGACTCACAAAGTGACATCGTACAAACCTCTTCTCACAAGTACTATTGACTTTGAGATTCAATGAGCAAATAATGAAACTTCTACTTTTAAGTACGATCTTAGACCCTTCTTTATAAATAAAAATATATATGATTTTAGACCCTTATTTCGAAACAAGTTAGCATGAAGTTTTTATTCTCATTAATTCATTGACAAAAAATAAACTTTTTATGAATTTACAATACTAATATGTAATATTGATGATAATTGTTGGTCAGCAGAGAATTTCTATTCTCGTGATTCACTAAATTTTCCTCTCCAATTTGTTTTGTTTTTGTTAGACGTGCGAGAGGTTTCGTTTTCTCAAACAAAATTTAGGTTAATTGTACCAGGTGCTGTGGTACATTGCTTGTATTGCCCACCATTATTAATGAATATTGAATGAATAGAGAGCCTCAACTATTTTGCTCCGTTAAACAATGTTTGATTGTTGCATTACAATGATTGCTTTTGGATATTCCTATGTAGGTGTCAAGAAGAACAAATATTATGCAGTCTAGAAGTTCTAACTCAACTGACAAATGTCAAAATTGTAAGACCGGACGTCGTGATTCGGGTTCAAACCTGAAACCTCACAGTTATGTGTAAGTTTAATTTCAATGGATTACCACTTCATCTAAGAAAAAAGAAAAAAAAGAACAAATATTATGCAATGGACACGTTGATAATTTGGATTTAAGACAGTCACGCCGGTAAAGATAAACTAACAAAAGTGTTGCACTGCTTTTTTTAAAGCCTATTTGCTCTGGTCACAAGTTTTGTATAAAATGCGCAAATTAAAAATTCTCCGAGCTTTAACATTGTTTAGAAAAATAAGCTTCATGGTTGATTAAATTAAAACATAGCATCAAGATTCAAGAATAAGATAATTCAATGGGAAGAGAGCAATTTAATTCTTGGCAAGTGGGTCTATAATTTTGTACTTCTTCACCGTGGCCGGCAGCCAGCAGATGAAGTGACAACAATTACACCAACAACCTAAAATTAAAATTGAACCTTTTTTCTTCATTACTATAAATTACAAATTTTTCATACAACATATAAAAATTTAAATGAATGCTAAAATAATTCATGAAAGAAGGGGACCAACCCAAGAGTGAATAAAGTAAATTGTTCATTGGTCAACTATGAAAGGATGTGTGTTTGAATCTTTAAAGAGTTAGGTTATAAAAAGGATAGGTCTTGAATTAAGAAGGATGGAGTTGGAGTTTTGTTGGTGTTTTTAAAGGAAGATAAATATAAATATTTTTTTGGTTAATTAAGTAAATGGTCCCTATAAATATTTAGAATTTTGTTTTTAGTCCCTATAAAATAAAATCACACTTTTTAGTCCCTATAAAATTTTCCATCAACATTTTTAGTCCCTATAAAATTTTTCCATCTGCATTTTTAGTCCCTATAAAAAAATTTCATCAACATTTTTTGTCCCTAAAATGTTTAAGGAAAATGTCACAGGAACTAAAAAGCGTGATTTTATTTTGTAGGGATTAAAAACAAAACTGTGAACATTTATAGGGACTAAAAACTTAATTAACCCATATTTTTTTAAATGTTATTTAAATCTTAAAATCCTCTTTATCTTGAAATGTGCATTATCTCTTCACCTAATGTTAACTTGCGCATGAAGTCATAAGTTAAAAAGCTTAAGGATAAAAATTATTTTTTTAAAATTGTATATTCAATATTTTGAAACTTCAAAACTTTATCTTTTCAATACAAAATTTATTTCTCGTTCATTGACAAGTATCCTAAGAGTACAAGTTAGTTTTACCCAATTTATTACAGGGTTTTACTAATGAAAGACTTCTGGATATTTTTTAAGGATTTTAAATGAAGTCATTGTTCATTAAAATAATCAAATATTCTCATTTTTTATGTATCGTATACACATATTATCATAAATGCCTATCATTACGGTCCTTAAAAAATATGTGGGAGTCATTCGTTAATATTTTCCTTTATTATATTAGCAAAAGAAGAATAAGAGTGTGTGTTTGTGTAATACATTTGGCTTTCTATCGTAAAATTGGAAAATTTGGGTGTTTAAATAACAAAAATTCATTTTGAATGACTTGAATTTGCAAAATTGATTTCACTAGTTGAATTAAAATTAAAAATTTCCATGATATGCAGATTTGCATGTATTAAAAGGTTTAAAATGTAAGTTTACATTAGAACTTGTACGTTTAATATTAAATATGTATCATTTTAGTAAATTATTATTATTTTCAATAAAAGGTTTCTAATTTTATTTATTTTAATATGTATAATATTACATATGTTAAACAAACTCTCACGATTCCATATGTTTGTAAAACATTTTTCTATCAAACGTTTTTCGGGATAAGTTCGGGATAAAGTTGCTCAGGATGAATAACAACGCTGAACGTCGTTCAATAACAAATTTTAATGTAAAAGTTAATCTAGAAGAAGAAAGAAAACCTGAAATTCAGACTTTTTTTTAAGTCTATGTTTGGATGCCCGGTGGAAACGATCCAACGCGCGTCCTACCCATGAAACGCGATTTTAACATGTTTGGTTCTCTGTCAATACTTTACCGCTGCCGTATTTTCCATCTTTAGAATCGATTCTTATAGAAGCTGCTATTCCTAACTTCTTGAAATCGAGTTTCTCACCCGCGGAAGTACATAGTACCGATTTGTCTTTTTTGCCCTTGCTTGAGTCTCATCACTCATTTCAGATCCTTTTTTATATTTGACAACTTTCACGTACCTGCGAAATCTGTGCGAAATTTCACTGTCGATTGTTGTCCGCATGATTTTTTTGTTGTTGTGTAGTTCTTTTTTCATGTTGCAGAGATCTTAATAAACAAGGTTGAAGAAGACACTATTTTGGAAGGAAACGGGTGGTTTTTGGATTGCTCCAGGCCCATAAAAAAGTTTGTCTTAGTGGCCCAATAGTTTTTAAAAAAAATATATATAATTGTATAATTAATAATGAAACGTAAAATTTAATAACTAACTAAAAATATGGCGAAATCTCTTTCAATAAATTAAATTTGTTTTAAATGCATCATATGAGAGACCCATTTTGGTCATTTACACGAAGAAAAGCAATTTTGACACAAAATATCCAAACAATATCTTTCACACAAATCAGTTATATCAAACATAAATCACTTTTCATTCAACTCACTTTTAACCAAAACCAATTTTATAAAATCAATTCACCCAAACTCAATTTTTCTTGGGTACAAAACCAAACACACGCTAAGAGGAAAATCCTGACCACCGTTTCCTCATCCTTTTTTGTTGTCTCTCTCTCACAAATCTCAATCTCTTCTTCTAAATTGTCCTCTCTTCACTTTACTTCCCTTTCTTACCTCTCACACACTTCCTTCCAACCAACTTTCCAATTTGAACAAATGAGTGTCCAAATTAATCTATTTTAATTTTATTTTTTTATTTATTTATACGTTCCATTCCTTTGGACACTTCCTTCTGTCTTCTCTTTTTATCTGTTGTGTTCCCCCCATGAATTGTACTACCGTACAACCCACCTCACCGGATCCCGCTGCTCTCTGATCCGTTTCTTCTTTTTCTTTCTTCTAGAAACGCTGTCAATATGAGTCAACTCGGTCTCATATTGCAGGAATCTCTGCGTTCTCAGAGAGAATCAAGAACCATTCTCGGTTTATTAACCGAACAAATGGATGGTTTAGATTCAGGAACCACCAGAAGACGTAGTCTCAAAGAACGTTTCAGATTCACCGGTATGGGTTGCTGTGGTGCCACCTGGGTTTTCCGTCCAATTATCCGCCACGAACATCATCATCAACAACAACAACAAAACGAAGAAGCAGAAGCTACGGTGGCACAACAACAACAATTACAGGTTCAAGATCAAGATCCGAACCCGGTTGAACCGGAATGTGAAGCTCCGGCGGGTTCGTCTGGTTCTGGAATGAATCTAGCGGCGGCGTTGGCGGCGGAGCGACAAATGAGGGTATCGGAGGAGACCGGTGGCAGAGAAGGAGCGACGCCGTGGAGAGTTTCGTTGATGAAACTGTTGGAGGAAACAGAAGGTGAAAATGAGAGTAATGCTGCTGCGGTGGTTGTGGAAGGGAGTGATTCACTGTGCTGCGTGTGCATGGGAAGAAAGAAAGGTGCAGCGTTCATACCGTGTGGACACACTTTTTGCAGAGTGTGTTCAAGGGAACTGTGGTTGAATCGAGGAAATTGTCCCCTTTGTAATCGTTCTATTCTCGAGATTCTTGACATTTTCTGAATTTCATTGTCCACTTTCTTGGATCCTTGAATCCTCTTCCATTTTCTTCATGTTAGTTAGGTGTAATAGTAACATGAGACTTTTAATTTCTTCAATTTTCTTTAGTTTGAATTTTGTGATAATCAATAATTTTGGTAGATTTTTGTCTTTATCTTAGGTTCGGTTTTAGTATTGGGGGCAGTGGTGGGGACCTAAGCAATGCAGAAAAGCTTTTTCTAAATAAAGAATACCAAGTCTTGTTATTTTAAATTTTATATATATATGCTTGAAATTTATAGTAATGTCTTTGTTGCCGACTTAGATGCTCATCGGGACGTATTTGATCCCACTCAATCAGTTGCAATTGAGTTGGTAGGTTTTCAAATATATGAGGCGCGGTTGCCTTTAATGAGGTCATGTGAGAAGTTTTGAAAGAGGGTTGTGTACATGTGTTTGATTTTATGACGATGACAAGTGTGTGTTTATAAATCTTAAATTCAACTGTGAAAACTCACTTTGGACTAGAATCTACACCGGCTAGATCGGGGATGTTGCACAGTGAATAGGGATATGTACGGTACATGATTCCAAACGTGCCCTAATAGAAGAATATGGATAAGGAAAATAACATGAGTACATTTTTTGATTTGATAGAGGAAGTAACATGTGACAAAAAATAGTGTTGAATAGACGGAAAAAAAAATTGATATTCTAAATAACATTATTGAATAAATAGATAAAATTTGGTTTACTAAGAAAAAAGTCCATGTCAAACTCTGACAACATTTCTTTTATGGTTCTACGAGCTGTGCTAAATGGTACAAATATGAACGAGAACACCAAATTTGACTCAGTGAAATGAAACTAATCAAACATTGACAAAATGGTAAAATAGAACTTTGTTGTCGAAGAAGCAACTGTAAAATTATAAAATAATTGATGGGTAGGAATGCAATTAGCAAATGACAACAGTTCATTTCTTAGTTGTGTGATATCAAAAATTGTCCAACATTCCTCTCAATTATTGTTTATTTTACTATTTTATCATTTCGTAAGATTCAGAATAGCTCTTTCTCTTATTAATCTCTCAATAGTATAAGTAAGTTGTTTGCTAATGTATGCATTTTGGTCTTGACATATACTACTTAGGGCAAATTATATAGCTTTTCATAACTCGTGATTACCTCAACTTTTATTTTGAATTCATTGCCACAATATCTAACAAGATATGAAGGTTTTTTCAGATTTTTTTTCTCAATAAAATCAAATTGGTTTGCCTTTCAAGATGGTCCTAAAAGTATATATGTTGCGAAAATTGGAGGGTCAAGTATAAAACATTTGGATGATTGCTCAATAGGCACATCAAAATTGCTCATTTGGCTATAAAAAGTTGATCTGATAAAAACAACTAATCGGACCTTACAACCTAATTGAGCGCGGAATTGAGGTATCTAATACGTCACTTTCTAACATTTGATAAATATGGAAAAATTGTTTTTCCCACTTCACACAAAGCTAAGAAACACCATGAAATGACAAGTTTAATCCAAAATTATCGATAGTTAACTACCGCCGGTTGAAATCCATTGGCAATTAGCTTTCGTTGGGGTTAAACTTGTCATTTCATGTTGTTTCTTAACTTTGTTTGAATTGTGGGAAGCAATTTTCTAAATGTGGGGTTATATACCAAGGAAAATTGCTTTTCTGACATACAAACCTTCCTAATGACACATGTAATTTACTAAAAAGCCCCCAGCGGTAGTTAATTACTGTTGGGTAAACCGGCAGCAGTTAACTGCCGCTGGTGCTACCAGTGGTAGTTAACTGCCGATGAATCACTATTGCACAGCAAAAATCATTACTTTCCCAATCTCAATGGGATTTATGCAGCTCAATCCTATTTTCCTAACTGTTCCATTACTGCCAACATAAATTACAACTCATACTTTCTTGTTTCTTTGTGCCAATATTCCACCCAAGAGATTAATTAGACACCAACAAGAAACCATGAATTTTAGAATTGGATTATCCTTCTTCATTATATCGATTTTAATTGGATCTTAATTGGTTCCACCCAAGAGATTAATTAGACACCAACAAGAAACCATGATTCTCGTTTCTGTCTCCATTGATGTTCTTCTTATCCTTTCTTTAATCCATCCACCTTACCGTCCATTAAGGGTTTGTGTGAAAAATTTGATTTTGGATGGTGGTTAGGTTGTTATTGAACAGTAAAGAGGAAATAATAGCAAGAGTGGTGATGGATTCATTGACAGAAGTAAAGTAACTATTTTGCTGTGTGATAGTGATTCAGCGGTAGTTAACTACCGCTGCGGGCTTTTTAGTAAATTACATGTGCCATTAGGAAGGTTTGTATGTCAGAAAAGCAATTTTCTATACCAAGAGATCCATATCTTTTAAATTGGGCTCCAGTAGTGGTTGTTAGCAGAATGGACCAAGGACCAAATGCAAAGGAGAAGTTATTAGAGAAATTCTTTTTTCACCTGCTGTCTTTGTCGCGTGTCCTCCATTTTGGCTATTTTAAGTGTATTTGACGTTTTTTAGATTATAAAAATCTGGACCGTATCCCCTCCATTTTGGCTATTTTAAGCGTATTTAACATTTTTTAGATTATAAAATCTGGACCGTATACAATTTTGTGCATATTCTCTTTTTTTTTTGTCAAGTAGCTTAGTGGCTGGAGTTCACACATTTTAAATGTGAAGAAGTGGGGTGTCTGAAGCTCAAACCCCGATCTCTGCATATAATATACAATGTCTCTACCAACTAAGTTAAACTCACGGAAACATTTTGTGCATATTCTATTCAATTTTTTAAAATGAAATAATTTAAAATTTACAAGAAAATGTATTAATTCAACATAATTTATCATTTGAACACAATTTCATAATACATTTACAATAACATCGTCATCAAATAAAGATAAAGATTTATGGAATACACCAAATAGTCAAATGCATAATTATTTTGGGACTGAGAGGGAGTTGTAAGTACACTATATTCAACTTTTTATTTATGATAGCGGGAAGCAAACTAATAGTTAATAATAAGCTAAACTGCACTTTTTACCTCTTAAGTTTTAAAATGTTGCGATTTTGACCTCCTATTAAAAAAAATTACAATTTTGGCCCCTTTCGTCCCAAAATTGCTGAGAAGACGTACGTGTCCCAAAACAGGGGCCATAATCGCAAATTTTTGAGAAGATAAGGGGTCAAAAGATCGTATTTCCCTTATGTTAGGGGTCAAAAGAGCATATTTTCCTAAACATGGGGGGTCACTTTTGCCATTCTTTTTAATAAGGGACCAAAATCGTAACATTTTGAAACTTAGGAGGCGAAAAGTGCAGTTTAGTCTTAATAATAACAATTTGGTAAAATGATTTTTTTTTAAAACATGGTAAAATGACTTTTTTGTTTCTTCTATTTATTGCATTTGTTAACATGTTAAGTGACATTCATTTTTAAAAGAGGTAGTAAAAATATGTGTATAGTGAATCACTTAGAATCTGTACATAATGTTATGTTTAATTGTGAGTGGTTAAATTTTGCATCGGCTATGAATTGGTTGAATGTTGGATAAATAAGATACATGACTTATATACCTAGTTTTTTAAGGTTTTAGATCAAGATATGTTGTGTCATTCTCTTGGCAGAGGAGGGGGACTAGGGTCCTTGCATTAAGATCATTACATGTTTATCCTATCAAATCACACTAAGTAAATTTTTTAGAGATATCTTACGAATTATCCTAAACTAGACCATCGACCTGTGCTAACGCACGGGTCATATAGAAGGTAATATTTGACGGTAATAGGTAACAAAATAGTTTAGATGAATGTCATGATTGTCATATAGTATTTCATAATATTAAGAAACATAGATGTTGGTACTGTACCATAACATAATATTTCCATGACATCTTCCTTGGTACCGTAACGTAACATAATAGGTTAAGAATAGCGAGACGGATTAACATTTATAAGTAAGAGATTATGTTAAGTATAGCGAGACGGGTTAACGATTATTCCTTTCCAAAAAAATAGCATATAATTAGGTACATAATTTTATTTTACTTTAGATAAACATTAAATGCAAAAGTGTGGAGGAAAAAATTAGGTTAAGTATAGCGAGACGGGTTAACATTTATAAGTAAGAGATATAGCGAGACGGGTTAACGGTTATTCCTTTCCAACAAAATATGATATAATTAGGAACATAATTTTATTTTACTTTAGATAAACATTAAATGCAAAAGTGTGGAGGAAAAAATTAGGTTAAAATTAGGTTAAGTATAACAAGACGGTTTAACATTTATAAGTAAGAGATAAGGGCATCATGATTTAATTTAATTAGAATCATGTGTAAAAAAAAGTTTTGCATTGTCATTGTATACAAATAAAAATTTTGGTATAATTCGTTTACATTTCATCATGCGTAGTTATACAAATATTTTAGGAATTGACATAACTAGTATCATAGTGTAAATTTGATTTAATGCATGTGCAAAGAATGTTAAGATATGGTGCATAAAAATCAAACTCTTTATACTTTACAGTATATATATATATATATATGGATTATTTTAGAATGAGATATCATCAAGGTCCCATTTCCTACCAAAAACGAATATGACTCAAACCTTTAGAGATATCATCGTAGTCACATTCTCACTCAAAAAAGATGGTAGGTAGTGCTCCATCAGTCACAATGTGAACACACACACAGAAACTGCACAATTGCCTTCTGTCTCTTTAAATTTTGAGATTAGATTTAGCTTCTTCTTTTCTTTTTTTTTATCGAATATCAATAAATTAGTTTTTAGTATTTATTTGTTACCAAATTTATTCTTTAACACTTTCAACTTTTTGATTCTTAGTTCAAACTAATTGAACTATCTAATTTCCGAATTCCTCTTATTTTATCATTATATGTGGCCAAGCATCCTAATCTATGATTAATTAATTCTAAGATACTTATCAATGATCCCCCATCAAAATTCACATTAAACTTTTTAACCTTATTACACACCTACCTTGATTTGTTACTCGTCCATTAGAACTCAGGTTCTTTTCAACTAAACCACACTGTTATTTTGTCAAAAAATATTGTTATACATAAATTCCTCAAACCACCTCCACAGTCACACCATATGTTATTTGTGAGAGAATGAATCGATCGATATTTTTTTATTCATCTTACAAATGAAACAATTAATAGTTATTTAAAAGGGCTAACTTGTAGGTATGTTTATTTGTACTTAAAAAAAAATGAATGCATGATATGATATGATACTACAATAAATCATGATTATTTCAACTATTAGGTATTAAAATCTAAACATAACTTAGTTACAGCACATGAGCTGTCTTAGGTGGAATTTCAAAAACACTTTAAATAAGATTTAGATAAAAAAAAAATACACTATACAACCTCAGTGTGTTGAGTTAATGGGCCTTTCTTTAGTCATTTAAAACTCATTAAGTTGTGATCCAGAGCCTCCTATTGGTTGTCTAGTTTGAGTACGGTTGCGTGTGGACTAGAGTGCAACTCGTTCATACAGGCCACGTGGAGTTGAGATGCGCTTCCAAAGACATTGATCATTCGTACAAGACACGTGGCATCAGAGCATTCATAACTTAACCAGACCAATATTAGATGAATACGAGCAGAGTTGGCTGACCTGACTTGAACAGTCAAATCGGTGTTGAGAGAATACAACCTGAGGTGGCATGACTTAAACAATCAAACCAATGTTGAGAGATGACGAGTTGAGTTGGTCTGCCTTGAACAATCAAACCAGTGTTAAGTCATATCTTGCTAGTTGGTTAAATAAAGTATTACAAGTCACATGGAATGGTTCATCCATGTCAGTCCAGTTTGTAAAACCTCCAAATAAGATATTTTACCGGTTAACTTTCAATTTTCTATTGCAACCTACAAGTTAGTCCTTTTAAATAATTTTTAACTCACTTGATGTGTTCCCTTAAAAAAAACTCACTTTATGTGTTAGATTTTTATGAATTTCATGTCAATGTGGGAGCTAGATATCATGAAGAGCACACGAGAAGGCAACTTTTTCTCTTAATTATTTTTTAAATTAAATAATATATACTATATACTTCTTTCCTAGGCACTTCCTTGAAGCCAAAGGCCTATAAATTGCACCCAAACAACAACACTCTTCACACTCTCACAGCAAATAGTCCTATAGTCGCTGCCTATTAAAGTGAGAGAAAAACAGAAAGAAACAAATGGAGAAGTTTCCAGTAGTTGACATGAAGAATCTTAACACTGAAGAGAAGGCATCAACCATGGAGATCATAAAAGATGCTTGTGAGAATTGGGGTTTCTTTCAGGTACATTTTTTTTTTTTTTTATAAGATTTCTCTGAGGTACTCTATAATGCTAAGTTGGCCACATATATATTATATGCATACCAATTAGTAACTTTTTAACTATAGATAAATGCTAGTGATCAGTGGTCATGATAGTATTCAGGATCGAACCCAGAACCTCCTGCTTAAAACTCATTCAATATCTCTTAACTCATTAACTGAACTACCTACGTAAGACATACTAATTAGTACTTAACTGATAACTCTCCTTTAGAAGACTGATTTCCCCTGCATATTCATGTTGTGTCCTTGTGTTTGAAGGTTTTGTTTATTTGTTTCTTATTTGTGGATTTTCTTTGTTTTGTTTGATGAAGTTGGTGAACCATGGGGTATCCATAGAGTTGATGGACAAAGTTGAGAAGCTGACAAAAGAAAACTACAAGAAGCGTATGGAGCAAAGGTTCAAAGAAATGGTAGCAAGCAAAGGTTTAGAGTTTGCTCAGTCTGAAATCAATGACTTGGATTGGGAAAGCACTTTCTTTTTGCGCCACCTTCCTAACTCTAACATATCAGAGATCCCTGATCTTAATCATGAATATAGGTCATTATTTATTCTCAATATAAATCATGCACACCTCTTATTTTAAATTGCGGTTCGAACCTTTATATTGCAGGAAAATGTAGTTGATACGGTCAAAATTACGATATGATACCTATTGTGGTTGCAAGATGCAATTTAAAACCATGATCCATGTATATTTTTTTTTTATGTTTGGTCACATAAAATTTTGTGTTATATAATTTTAGGAAGACAATGAAGGAATTTGCAGTGGAACTTGAGAACCTGGCTGAGCTACTTCTTGACTTGCTGTGTGAGAATCTTGGGCTAGAGAAAGGGTATTTGAAGAAAGTCTTTCATGGATCCAAGGGACCAAATTTTGGAACCAAAGTTAGCAACTACCCTCCTTGTCCTAAGCCAGATCTTATCAAAGGACTCAGAGCCCACACTGATGCTGGTGGCATAATTTTACTCTTCCAAGATGACAAGGTTGGTGGACTTCAGCTCCTTAAAGATGGAAAATGGATTGATGTCCCACCAATGCGCCATTCCATTGTTATCAACCTTGGTGACCAAATTGAGGTATAGTGCTAATCTATATATAAACTATAAACTATATGTAATACAAAATATATATAGATTGGAAATTGCGTTTGTAATGTTTTGTTTTGGTAAGAAACTAAATTAGCCCTAGCCCACCCAAATTAGTATCGGAGAGAATCGAACATGAGACCTTGAGGAGAAAGTACACCATCAGGTTCCAAGTCAATACCATCAGACTAACCCAAGTGGGTTATTGCGTTTGTAATGTTGTCATAGAGATCTCAAAATCCGTTATATTATGGCTGCAATACAAAACTGTCTGCTAGTTTATGCATATTAATTTTCTTCATTAATATAATTCTTTGTTGTTTATGATAAAAACAGGTGATTACCAATGGCAAATACAAGAGTGTGTTGCACCGTGTAATTGCTCAAACAGATGGGAACAGAATGTCCATAGCCTCATTTTATAATCCAGGCAATGATGCAGTAATCTCTCCAGCACCAGCCTTGGTGAAGGAATTAGATGAGACAAACCAAGTTTACCCAAAATTTGTTTTTGATGATTACATGAAACTCTATGCTGGTCTCAAATTCCAAGCCAAAGAGCCAAGATTTGAAGTTATGAAGGCCATGGAATCCAACATTCCCATACCAACTACCTAAACATGTGATGAGAAAATTATATGTATAAATTAATTTTGTATGTTTATTTGCTAAGGTTTTCTGAATGCTTTTGGTCTCTTTGATTGGTATCAGCGGCACCTATGTGCATGTGTAGCATAAATAAATATGTAATATATAGTTCAAAAATAAAATATTAGCTTGATCTGATAGTTTGTGATGGTTAAGTTGGTGTCACGTTGCATCAATGTTTTATAAAGTAGAGCCGGATCTTGGCAATGTCATGATTCATCCGACTTGTTATGCTTTGGAATAATCATGTCATGGAATAAAGAGAAAAAATAAATACCTGCCGACTAAAGTTGCTAATAATCATGTCATGCTTTGGGTACATCATACATCCGTGTAAGAAATTGATCCAAATGGAGGATTTTCACCAGTCCAAAAAAAAATTCTCCATAAGAACTCCATATATTTATGTTCAGTCCGTTAATTGGACTATACTTCAATTCATTCAAATTGAATTAAAAAGGTAAAGAAAGGGAAGAAGAAGAAAAAAGAACTCGACTCTGCCTCTGCTTGAGATAATGTTACCACCCTGACCCTACACAGTAGACAGATTTTGGATTGTCACCAAAAAGTCAAGCTAACTACTAGTTCTAATTAGTCTAACAATAGTTTGTTTTTTTTACAAGTCTAATAATAGTTATTGTAACACACTTAAGTTGTTAATTAATTATATTATTAACTTGTCTGTTTAGTTTTTTAAAAGAAAATATGTTTTTAATCCGCAGATTTGTTTAAAAGGTTGAAATTAATAAACATTCATTACTTTTTCAATCATTCAGTAACATGTTTTTGCAGTCCCATTTACGGAGCTTTATTTTTTTGAGACATGCTTGTTTTACTATTGTATTTATGCAGGTCAAAATATGATATTGGTAAAACATTTGACTGTTTAACTTCTTGGTCCATTTCAAGTTCTATTACCTTAGCTATTTATCCGTGATCTATTAAGGTTTATCTCATTGCTAATTCATGTTATTATAACTTTCAAGCTCCCTTGTATAAAATAATAAAAAAATAGTACACATGTGTGGCCATGACATTGACAGCAACCAAACTAGAATTGTTGATAATATTAAGAATCCCAATTTGGTAAGAAAGCATCATATTGGCTTTGAGTAGAAAAAAGTAGGTGATTGTAGTAGATGATAGAACTAACAATGAACTATTGTTTCACTCTTTGCTCGATTTATGATGAGTAACATCAACTAGTCGTAGTGATTTTCAGGTAAAATTAATCAGCAATCCAGTTGGATAAGTTGACACGGAACAGAAGAAGAGTACACAAGTCAAGAACTAACTCAACCCAAGCCCTGTCTTGTGGCACGTACGTCTCCTTTGACTTGTGTTTTAGTTGATCCCTCACTAGACTCATTAGGAGAATGCTAATGAGTGCCCTTGAGATATTGGTTAAAGTACTAAAATAAGTAACCTTACAACAAAAAGTTGTGTAATTATTGCCTAGACAAAAGTATAAACTTGCATTTCCAAGATAAAATTTCTACTAATGAACTCCTTAACCATTGTCTTTAGGGCACTGATTAAAAAAACCTTTTATTTTAACCTTTTCTTTTTATTGTAAGCACAGTGATGAGTGTCGAATACATTACTCAATGCGAGTTTGGAGCAACCGTGTTCATTCAGTGCTTGTTTGGTATTGCAGTAAGTTTGGAGCCACCTTGATTTTGCTCAACCAAAAGGCATATATAAAATAAGAAAAAATAGTACATCTTGTGTGGCCATGACATTGGACTGCAACCAAACTAGAATTGGTGTTAATATTATTAAGAATATAAATTTGGTGAGAAAGCATCATCGTTGGCTTTGAGAAACAACACTGAATTGATAACCAATAATAAATTAATAACAGGATAAGAGTTAGAAAAAAAAGTAGGTCGTTTTAGTTGTGAGAGAGATAACAATGCGCTGCATGATTTACGATAGTTGCATGAGCAATTTCAACTAGCCTTAATGATCAATTGGGATCACAAAGGACAATTTCATCACCAAAATTTGCTTAGTGCCATGTCACAGCTGCAAAAATTAATCAGAAATTCAGTTGGATACGTTGATACAAAACAGAAGAGCACACAACTCATGAATTAGTTTATTCCTCTAACTTGCGTTTTATTTGATTCCTCACTATCATGCACAGGATACTTAAATGGGAAAAAAAACGTATCAGGCATTGAAAATTAATAAGTGATTGGAGGTAAAATTGTCATAGTCATTGTAAAGTAAACTATTATAATTTCAGTAAAAACTACACTTTAGGACACTGTCAAACTCGTGTCAATTCAAACATTCACCAAGTACTTTTAGCACTTTGTTTATGTTGTAAGCACATTGATGAGTATCTAATATCGCTGACCGTACAAGGAAAGAAACAGCTAAGAATTTTAACAGATTCAGAAAGACATGTATGTTACGTGTTGATGACAGAATTCAGCTAGTGATGTCCTTTAAACCAAATAAACGATACGTAAAGAGATTGTATTGTGTAAATTTAAGAAATCTTTCATCAAAACGTAACATACATGTAGAAAATCCAATGATTTTGCTCATAAAAGTAAAAGAACTAATTTGAGAAAGCAATAATCTGTGACAACCTCATTGTTTTCTCACTTGGAAACACTAGCATGGCACGTAGTCTTATGAATATAGGCTGAGACGTGGAAGACATTCATACTAGCCTGTCTAAATCCATTTCACCACACAATTCAATCACATGGCCAAGAATTGTGTCCCATGCATTTTGTGACAACCAATCTTGGTTGTCAAAAGATAGAAACCATCCTATCAAGCCTCTTCGTTCAAATTGGATTCAGTGTAATGGAATCCATATACTATTTGCACGGTACTATATTTTTTCTACTTTCTAGTTTACTTTCCAGGGCACTCAAAAGAATCTTCTTTGAGCGTGTTGTTTTACACCACCAGTCAAATGATTTTCAGTATGTAATTGTCACTTCAAACACTAACCATGATCTATGACAGAAACACATTCAAAAGGCATAACTTAACCAATAAAGCAAATCTCAAGAGTTGAAAAAGTAATATAATCCTCAATAAATTGCAACAGTGCAAACTACAAAGAACAAGTAGAAGACAAAAATGACTGAGCAACTGAAATGAGCATCAGAAATCCATAACTGTGTAAATAATGTTAAAAAACAATCTCCCTTCATCAGATCACCAAGAACTTCAGAGAAAAAAGAAAAGAAAAAAAGGGCAGGCAGAGAGCTATCTAGTTAAAGTACCCTAAATTTTCAATTCCAATTTTCAAAAAATTCAAACATTCCTTTTGAGCACTTGATGCCAAGGATATTCCTTGTCCATAGTCTTCATTGAAAACACGACTGAACAGAAACAAATGAGATTTCATAGCCACACATCATTTATCTCATACTTGATTGGCCTCCTTGTTGATCTCTAGTTCATCAGTCTTGTTGGAAAGTGGGCTCTGGACCTTTTTATCATCACCTTTTGTATCACCGTTTGAGCTATGATTCTTTAGAACCATCAAAATATCTGCCTCAGAAGCTCCTGCAAGCTTAAAGCGCTCTGTTGCAGCATCCAGGTTTTTCTTCCAACCATCCATTCCTAATTTGCATTCCACTTGGGATTTTTCAAAAAGCATATTGCCCCAAAAAAGATGAATTTGTGATCTCATGACCACTGCTTGCTCAGCAGCTTCTTCAGCAGATATCTCACCCTGACCTCCAACGACAGAAGACTCGCCTTCAGTAGCACTTCCCTGTTTCTTTCTTCTTCTCAACAATTCTTCTTTCTTTGTTGCAGTTGGGTCCTTTAGCTCCTTTGCCCTCTGTTCCTCTAACTTCTCCCACATATCAGTTGCAGATTTCATCTTCTCCTCTGCACTGTTAAACAGTTGAAGAGTTTCCGTTGGATCCCATGTTGATAGGTCTATCTTCTTAGCAATTGCAAAAGACCAATGAAGCTTGGCCATTTCAAATTGTTGCTGACCCAGAGCCAACAGTCCCTCATAGAAATCAGGTTTGATCAAGAGTGCTTCCTCATACTTCTCTCGTGCCAAAGAATACTTCTCCTTGACCCAGTCATAAGCCACTTGAAGTTGTTCTGCCACTACATCTTTACCAGCTGACTCATCTAGGGGAATTCGCTTCCTAGCAGCGCACATGTGAACATTACCCCAATTGAAGAATGCCAATGCTGCCACCTCCTGGAACTTTGAAGCAGCTTTATCAAATAGATCCTGAGCCTCCTCACTTGTCACTGTTTCTTCAAGTGCCTCTGAACATAGCTCCATCCCAAGCTCATGCAAGTCAATATGAGCATCAGGGTCAATACCAACATGTGAGCGGAAAAGCTGAGCAAATTCAAAGAGCCAATCATCCATCTCCACTTCTTTGCATTCATTATCTCCTGTTGCTCCTGGTTTTTCCTTTGAAACATCCTTCTTTGTTACTACCTTATCAGCCTCAGAATCAGGAACTTCAGTGACTTCGGTGACTTCAGTAACTTCAGGGACAGAGTCACCGAGGGAAGAATGAGATCCACTCTCATCTCCCTTGGTCACTTCATTCTCAACAAGTTTTTCTTCCTCTTCTTCCAACAAAGGTGGCTCCTGCTCCGGACTAACTTCAACAATATGTAGTCTCAGCACCGAAATAGAATCACTTTTATCTGATTCAAGTTCTTTCAGTGCATTGCTATCGACAAACGACTCTGCCAATCTGAGTTCATCAGTAGATGTTATAGTAACCAAATCACCATCACAATCCTTGTACTTGATCAGAACTGAATTTGACGAAGGAAATCTTTTGCTTACCACATCTCTAAGTACTCTGAAACTGCAGTTCACCGGCATCTGAGCAAGCCTGATGTCATGATCATAAACAAGCTTCAATGGTCTCCACCGAATAGCAACCTCCGACAGATTCCTATCCTTTTGGCTCTCATTTTTCGAGTTGGATTGCACAGCAGGACCATTATTAAAAGGCTTCAACACAACTTTCGGCATCTGGGTCTTGTTCTCTGGACCATTTTCAGTTGGCAGCAAAACATTTAGAGACTTGTCAACCTTGTTATTGGGAGAAACAACTGATCCAACGGCAGAATTCACCCCCTTCTTCGACGCAGGCCGTGCTGGCAAACATGGACCTAATCCAGCAATAGGAGCACCACGGACAGCAGAAGCACCTAACGCAGCAGGAGAAGGGCGGCTGTGGAGATCCTGCTGTGCTTCCTGACGAGGCCCAAACGCAGCCCTCAATCTCTGAGCAATATCCAAAGCATCCTTATGATTTGGATCAGAAGCCAATAACAACTGCACATCTTGAACAGCCAATTCATACTTACCAACAGCCTCAAACGCCCGAGCCCTACGAAGCAAAGCCCGGACAAATTGAGGCTGAACCTGAAGAGCCAAAGTACACTCAGAAATCACAGATTCATAATCAATAGGTTTCATTTGCATCATACAAGCAGCCCTATTGCTGTGAAAAACAGCCCTATCAGGATGTGTTTTGGGCGTGAGTTTCAGAGCATTCTCATAGTTTTCAAGAGCACCAACATAATCCTTACTCTGAAATCTTCTATTCCCTTCTTCTTTCATTTCATGTGCCTTCTTCAAGAAAATTGATGAATCCAATTCAACCCCACCATTTGGTGTTTGGACAGAAGCTGAATTGTCAACAACAGCACCACCCTTCTTTCTTCTACCACCTGATTTCCCCATAATTTTCTAATCCCGAATCTAAATCTAAATTAATAGTGAAAGTAAACCAAAAGAGAAAAATAATTGTATACTAAAATTATCGATGAAGACGAGGTAGGAGGAGGATTTGGGTTTAAGATAATTGTACTTACCGGTCGAAGTGGATGGAAGGAGTAAATAAATGAAATGAAATGAAATGAAAAATGGTGTTAGTTTAGTACACAAGTGCTTGTTGGGTTTTGGGGACTATCTTTTCAAGTGAAACCCTAAAAACTTGGATCACTTTCATATACTGGTTATTAGATGTGGTGGGTCCCTTCTACATTCTCAAATTCTCAACCCTCCGATTGGAAGAATCCTTGAAACTCGGTGTTGACGTTCCAAATCAGCCCACGGGATATTAGTCACTTTGATCCTTAATGTGTAATTTATAGTCACAACAATTCTTTCAATTATCAAAATTTTAAAATAGTCATTAATCGTGCACTTTTATAATCAAAATAATTTTTGGTGTTAAAATAATCTTTCAATGCTCACAATAGTTGTTTTCATATAAAGACTAAAATGACAATAAATAAATACTTTTAAAGATTGTTATGACAGTAAACAAGTATATTGAAGTATTAATATGATGATATTAATGAAACATTTTAACATTAGAGACTATTTTGATTAACGAACTGCATAATTATAGACTATTTTAAAAAAAAAATCTACATTGAGAAACTATTGTGACTACTCATTGCACATTCAAGAACCAGAGTGGTTACCCTATTATTTAACATGCTTTTTTTTTACACACTTTTTTATAAAACTCCCATTGTGTATTAGACATATGTGCATTTTAATCATCACAAAGAGTGTGTTTGAAAATTTGTGCCAGTGTTAACATTCCTCCAAATGTAATGGAGAGAGGTGTCCACAATGATTTAAGTGCATTTCACCATCAATTTTTGTTTAATTATGCAACCAAAAAAAAAATCCTTGTATATTAAATCATTTTGATTTGAATTCTTGAGAATATTTTTCTTTGTTTATCGTTGCAATTTCAAATGTATTAGGAAATATGTGCATTTTAATCAATCACATAAAGTGTGTTTAAAAATTTATGCTAAAGAATATGTTCTTAACACTTCTCTTATTGTAATGGAGAAAGGTGTTGACGTTGATTAAAATGGATTTCACCTTCAATTTTTGTTTAAATGTGCAACCAAAAAAAAACTTTTTAAATTAAATCATTCCGATTTAAATTCTTGAAAGAATTTTTCTTTATTTTATTGTTACAATTTCAAAACACTTAATTTGATCATTAATCATAATTTTTTGTTAAAGTGACATGTTTTTTAGCTGACATGGCACACCAAGCTTGTGTTGACTTGGCTAATAACATGTTGATTCATTTTTTTTACAAACACGTTAACTAGTATTTAATCATCAGTAATTAATTATTAAGAATTTCATTTAGGATTCTGGTTCTTAGTTCAACAAAGTTTGGGGGATGTGTTCAGGTGGAAGCAGTGTTCGTCCATTGTCACCTTAACCAACGATAAGTACTACAACTAAGGGTGTTTAAAATTCGGTCTAGTCCTTTAACTCGTCCTGACCCGTAAGCTTCAGGTCGAGTTTCACCCAGACTCAAAAATATCATATACATAAAAAGGGGACAAGATATGGATCACGATGAGTCTATGAAGAAATGACCAAGTACGAGGTTGACCATTGGGTTGCCCATTTTGTCCCAAAAGCCTTAAAGTGTGTTATATCACAATGGTGTATTGTACAGCGTGGTGTAACATGACACAATGAGGGTTGTAGCAATATGGGCTTATGGTTTCCTTTGATTTGTTTTTGAAAGTAAAGAGGGGGTTTCCACACCTGTAAAGCATTGGGTCTTCACTTAGTGAACGCGTGCAAAGTGAGGGGTCCTTCGATATTTACCAACTCTTCGTTGCATGAATGTCTCATCTCCTTGTTATTCATTGCACTCACCATAACATCAATCTCAAACACATTATGCCATTTGGCTCTCGTTGTAACATTCAAGAAACTCTTAAAAACTAAAATCAAATGTATCTCTTTTGGGGTGGGGGGTCTAGCCTTTTTAAAACTAAAGCAAACACCAAAGTACTCCAAAACTAATAGGAAAGCAATAAAACACATGGACAAAATAGAAACACAAAGAGAAACTCATGAAGATATTATCTCGATTGATTTCGTAATAAGACAAACATAAACAATGTTGATTTTATAACAACAGAGAGTTGGGCACAAAACGAGATTACCTTGGTTGATTTCACAATGAGACGAGCACATGCATGGTTGATTTCATAGGTAATTAATGTTATAAAGTTTAGACAAAAAATCACCTACCAAAGGAGAACGCGAAGGACCGGGGTGCAAAGAGATGTACCGGGAATGTAAAGGAGAGGTACATAAAGAAAGATGGACTTTCATAATTTGTGGGATTCAAAAAGTCAAAGTGCAGCAAAAGAAAAAAAGATGAGAGAAAACATAAACGACTAATGCCCTCGAGAATGACACATGACTCTCTTAACATATGTTTTAATCTCAACCATTCCTTTTAATTAAATGACCACTAGTTTTTTTTTTCCTTCTCACGCAGAAATACCCCATTTTCACTTTATATGTCCCTTGCAAGTAAAATTGCATGTCAAGTGATAATGATGAAGGGTTGAGATTAAAAGATGAGTTAAGTGAGTCACGTGTCAATCATGCGAAGACATTCTTTGGATTACTAGTCCAATCGTGATTACATACATCATATCTTGACTATTAGTTCAACTGTGAGAGTTGCTTATGATAATTGATTTGGTTAGAGTTGTGAAGCATATGCTATAGAGAATATGTGGAAGTAAGACTTCATCAATGCAAAGCTATTGAATCACTAGATAGGACAAAAATGACAGCACATCAATTAGAGGGGGTTTGGGGTTTCGTTGGAATCGATGGTGGAAGGTGAGGGGGAGAAGAAAGCGACGAAGTAGTAAGAGAAAAGTTGAAGTACGCAAAATAGAAGGGCTTAGCACAAAAGAAGAATTGGAATGCCTCGAAATGTCATTTATTCAAATCATTTTCGACTTTCTTTAACATGGTGTTTTTCATTTACTCGTATCATTTTAGCATACAAATATCATTCTCACTTGATATATCTCCTATATATATATTTGGATGGAGGATGGAGGATGGAGGATGGAGAGAGAGAGAGAGAGAGAGAGAGAGAGAGAGAGAGAGAGAGAGAGAGAGAGAGAGAGAGAGAGAGAGAGAGATGTATAGAGTGGAAATTCAAATGTCATGAAAAAGAGATTGAATGACTTGTTTAACCTTAATTAAAATGATAAGTCATATGACAAAATAAACGCAAGGTTAAATTGAGGTATCTTATCCTATAAGGTATTATTTTGATTAGTTTGGCAATGCAACACTTAAGTGCCATTTGACCTACTTACTTTCACGGTATCATCTACCTTTAAGCTAGGCCAAACACTAATTATAAAAGATGGGTCTTGTTAACGAGTACCCTAAAGGCACTCTTTAAGGTTTCCCAATTAAAAAATTATTCCTTAAAAAAGTTTAACACTTCAATTTCTGATACATTGAATGTACAATTTTCCATAAAAATTTACTAATTAAAGTCCTTAAAGAGTGCCCTTAGGGCACTCGTAAACATTTCCCATTATAAAAAACTCTTCTTGAAAAAAGGAACTTATTTTTTAAAAACAAAGATAGAACAAAAAATTGATTATAAAAATAAGAGGTCATGCTAAACAGTGTCTAATGGACACTAGTTAAGCAATTAAAAATATAAAGAAAACAAATTTGACTTTGAAAATAACACCTTTTAAAGTTTAAGTAAAACACACAATTTATAAGGTAATATTTCATTTTATAACTCATTGATTAGTGTTGTGGGTAAATTGTTAGCATTTTCCTAAAGTTAATATGAGCAACTTCTAACAACTTGTACGATCCTTTTGCATTGAACTATAGTATTTCTTTTGCATGCCAACGTGATGTCTCTATTTTTACCAGTATAAATATGTGGTCTCGTTTGTTCTTGGTGTTAACTTTCAAAAAAGTGAAGGAAAAAGCTCTAGTAATTCGAGGTTTGTCTGAAAGATGAGTAAAATATGGTTAATAATCTATCCATTTAAGAATAAACCCGAGTTATTCCAAACTCAATATCCTTTTAGATGAAACTCAATAACCACTAAGGTCAAATAACTTAGTTACACATGTTCTAATTTATACAAAGCTAAAAAATGTTATTGTTGCTACACCTCATACTTTTTTTATATTTTCTTTAAGGATCAAGTGAGTTAAATAAATAGTCTTGTCAAACATGGAGACACAAAGAAGTGGACAATATTGAGTATCGTTTTACGTCGATCACTGAGAAGAACATTTTTGGATCACCCAGATGAAACTCCATACCAACAACAATATGAGAACTATGTTATATATTTTGCAAGTATAGTTCAAAGGGACCAGTTGAGCTAGGTGCTTTCTTGTTGATATCAGTTCATGTCATTCCAAAAAGCTTAATTTGACCCATAACATAAGAAGAAATCACAGTGCACGTTAATAGACCCAATATAATTTAGTCTGGCTTATCCTTGATCATGTTATGTTGCTGTGTTTAATTATTTTGTTGTAATTATTACTATAGCTGTATTTGTTGAAGATTAATTTGATTTTATGCCATATATTTTTTGTTTTTATGTGTTATAAATGATTTTGGATTCAATAATTCGATAACGCAAAAACATGCTTCAGATTATTGAATCCAAATAGGATAAAATTGAGATTTCGAAGGGCATAAAAGCGGAGGGTGGGAAAAGCAAATTATGTCTTTTATGGTTCAATATTGGATAATAGTCAGGCCCATCTGGCCTCGACCCATTTTAGTCCACATACATGGTTTGCCAGGTTAGGTTTAACATTGCTCTATAAATTGCTCGTATCGTTCAGAGTTAACTTCAGCCTCCATCTTCATCTTCATCTTCATAGCGGCGATGAAAATAGATTTAGGGTTTCAAACTTAGTATTGTTTTCACTTAGATTAGATTTTGTTTCGAATCACAGATCAAATTAAATGCCTCAGTTGTTTCAAACAGAAAGATGAAGAGACTATTAATTTGTCTCTGCCGTCGTTTTAACATTGAGGTATAATAACGCCGAGTCATCGTTTCGATCGTCATTTGTTTCATTGGCGATACGATTGTTTCTCGTCTACAATTATTTTTTTCTTTCTATTTTTTTGGTTCTGTGCTGAGTGCGTGTTTTTAATAAAGAGATTGAACACAAGCGCATATGATGTGTACATGATATTTCTTCACTTTGAACCGAATGGATATACATACATATCCTTGTGGACACTGTTCATTCACTGATGCCCTCTTCGTGTTTTTGTTTTTACTTCAAGTTTAAGATAATTTTGAGTTTGTTTATTCTAATTGTATTCATAGAAACAACACAGATGTTGCCAATGATGATATCATACACCAAATACCATCTTTCGGGACTGAATGGCTTTTTGCCTTGTTGATACTATTCTGCAATTCTGAGGCATTTTCTGTGTTTTTATTTGCAGTCCTTTTGATAAGGATTCTAATTGGTTTTTGATTTTTTTATCACTTTAGATTGTATATATTGTTTAAAGTATAATTATAGGTAAGTGTTTTTGTGACGGGAGATTTTAATCCAAATCTCTAACTTGAATGGGGGCAAACTGGTTTAGTGTTTGTATAACTCCAAGTAAACGTTGAAGAATGATGTTTACTGACGTTGACGGTCTTCTCTCTTCGGAGAGAGTTCCTCCGTCGGTGCTTGTCTCATATTCCATCTCCTTGAAGAGTAGCGTTGCTGCCTTTACATCTTTGGACGGCCATGAGACACACATTTTCTCCATTTTTCATTTTCAAAAAACATTAGATATTGCCAGTGATGATATATGATACACCAATTACCATCTTTCGGGACTGAATGGCTTTTATGCCTTGTTGATACTATTCTGCAATTCTGAGGCTTTATCTATGTCTTTTTTCTTTTCTTCCAATTTTTCGTTTTGCAGTTACCTATCACAGCGTTCGGAGAACTCATTTATATTACATGCCGCTCTCTCAAATCATCAGCGTCTTAGATCCGTTTTCTTCTGAATGACACCGGCGACTAGTATTATTTGCCAAATATGATATCCGGCTGACCAAGTCGTAGAGAACCGGCGACATCAGTGAAGATTTATATCTGACGTTTAGTTTTTTTTCTTTCTTTTTTCAAGAGTATGTGACGTTTAGTTATACAAAATGAGTAAATAGGCATTGTAATCGTGTGATATTAACAAAACTTCAATTGCCCATCTCAAATTTCATTTTAGTGAACATAATATTTTGCAAATACCCTGTCAATGATACCATGACCATTTTTATTTGTGTCATTGAATTACCAAGACAAAAGAGAGAAATCCGAATAACGTGAATGACCTTCACCATAGAAACTATTGACCATAGAAACTAGCGTCAGATAAACCGATCAATTGATTGACCAAGGATAGCTATCGGGCAACAAATGCAAGAAACATCATCCACGAAGCCCGGACAAAGATTTTGAGATACTACCAAAATGCCAAGATAACATCAATCACGATCAACTCCAAATACTATGCAATTCAGCCGACTAATTCTTAAAAGACAAGCGTCAAGCACTCCCAAACAACTTCTCCGAGACAAAAATGCCGGCAGCCATTGGGAACTTGAGGCTCAACCGGAAAATGAGAACGACCAGCTGCAAAAAAATAAAACTACAAAAGATTTTACCACCAAATTCTACAAAAGATTAGACCAGCTGCATATAGTATTCGATCTGGTTAGAATTGTAGAGAACAAAATACTAAAATTGGTGGACAAAGGACAAAATTGTGGACAAAGGCTAACTAATCTCGTCTAAGTTTTCCTTTCGAAGGATCATTTGGTATTGTTGGCCTTTATTTTGGGGGTGGCATTTACCATGGGAAAGGTTAATCCTTTCCCACCATAGGAAAAATGACTTTTGCACCATTGATTTAATAATAAAAAAATTGAATAGTTGAGTGTATTACTTGCTACCCTTTGAAAACTTTTTGTTTTTGCAAAATCACAAAAATGCAGACCCCACACGTAAATAGAATATTGTTTATTTGTTTGGGCTGATTTTTTTTATTGAATGGGCCTTGTGTTTATGGACTCAAGTGAACCCGAAAATAAGCCTTTATAGCGAATAACTTAAAAGTTCGTATGACTAACAAGGCTTCGTTTGATAAACGTCATTTCATCAAGAATTTTTTATTTTGATAAAAAATTGTAAAAAAAAATTAAAACTCTTGTTTTAGAAAACAAAAGTCAGTAGATAATATTGGTGTACAATTTATACACGGAACAATAGTCAATCGCTAATTAATTAATTAAATTGATTTTCTTATGTATCTTCAAAATAATAATAAGAGAATTTATAACACAATAATTTGACGCATAAATCGTGCTTTG
>Ga0315914_1001486_pt1 | contig 35129 bp, 15 predicted proteins | sample MpolenodulesMG_FD_203920 | JGI IMG/M metagenome (GOLD analysis project Ga0315914, IMG submission 203920) | Medicago polymorpha root nodule microbial communities from Los Angeles, California, United States - elongated nodules | ecosystem: Host-associated > Plants > Roots > Nodule | place: USA...
GAGGACAGTTATCTAGAACGTTAAGGAAGAAGTTTCCAAAAACACAATTCAACCCCCCTTCTTGTGGTTTTTCTCACCTTCAGTATTGTCTCTCTCCCCCCCTCTCTTGCATATATGCGGTTCTATTGCATTCTTTATTCAACTTTTTTCATCACATTTCAAATGAAAAATTAATGCATGAAATCAATGTTAGAAATCGAGTGATTTTTTAAGAGTTGGTGGGTCGAAGTGAATGAGTGTTTATTAAACATTATAATAAAAAATGAAATGAATATGTGATGTGTATATAGATGGGTCACTTAAACTATTCTAAATAAGAGCACCATTGAAAATGCTCTAAGTACTTGAATTCCTTAGTTATTTGGTTAAGGAAATGTTTAACCCTAATCAATTCCTGATTGTAACAATTTTTAGTCAGACTTTTCTTATCTTCATCTGAAACTTTCGACTATCAATTTATTACGACTCATTTCTCTTAAAAATGAGACGGTCGATAACAAAAATAAAAAGCATATATATTAAAGAAAAAAAATCAAGAACATAATAATTGTAAGGATTTCATTGCTCTTTCCTCAGGTAGAAATGCAGGACCATTCTCTTTCCGTACCAAACATGAATTACCTTAATAAGGTATACAACCTCATGTCAACTTCAATAATAAAAATGTCACACTCTTTCAGAGGTCCACCCACTAAAAAGCACACCCCACCATCTCTCACCTAATTAACAATCTAAAAGCAAAGTTGCCACATTCATTTCTTATTTAAATACTCTATGATTCCATTCATAATTCAAGTGAATCCAAACAAGGACAAATACAACACTACCTATAGTTAGAGTCTAAAGAGAATTAGAGAAATGGAACTTCAAGACACAGCAGCAACTAAAATAACCATCGGTCTACCATTGGGTTTGGCACTTCTATTTGCTTGTTTACTCTTCATTTGTGTCTTCTTTTGTTGCTTATTACATTGGAATAAGCTCAAATTTTTGTTTCCATATTCTTCTGGAGTTATAAATTCTCAAGCTCAGATACAAACTGACTTAACTTCCTCTCCTCTGAAACCAGCATTTCCTTTTGTGGTAATTATCTTCCCATGTTATTTCTCACTAAAGAATTTAATATTGAAGTTTTAATATGTTGTAGTGAATCATTTTTTGGTAAATCACATACATATTTATAAATATATAATTTTACAGTTGATGTTTGTTTTTGTTTTAAAATATGTTTAGCACATTAAATTAAAATTAAGTTATGTTTGAAATATTAATTAATTTTTGTATTATATACTTCCTTAGTGCCTTCCTTAACTAGTTTTTTTTGTTAATTATACATTTATTTTATTAATGATATTCCACTTATATTAATGAAGAAATATACTAATAAATGAGTGAGTTAGTCAATGAAAGATAAAAGTATATATTTGAATTTTTCTTAAAATTAAAGCTATTTTTTCTTTGTTCAAAATATGTGTACAAGAAAACAAAGGAATGCATATTTATAAATTTAATCATCATAGCTTGTTCAAATTTTTTTTTTAATCATTATAACAAAATTACACAGAATAAAAGCGTGACAAAGATTTTTTCTTTTAGAATATATAATTTTTTTTGAAAGAAAAAATAAAGATTTTTTTTTCTTCTATATATACACACACATAATTTGAGGAAAGCTTCATGAGATTGATTTGTATTGTTTTTTGGTAAGCAGATGATGAAGCAGAGCTATGCTGAGAGCTTGCCTGTGTTGATGCCAGGAGATGAGATCCCAAAATTCATAGCCATGGCATGTCCATGTAAGCCTCCAACAGATGAAAGTATCACAATCCATGTGCACAAGGAAGAAACAAATGATTTTTTGCAGTGACAATCCATGTTAAAGAAGTGTTGATTACTTCAAGGTAGCTTAGATATCGACCAAACTCGCCTAAAGTGAAGAACTCACTTTACAAAGTAAAGTGAGTAATATCAAGAGTTAATTAATGGTTGATATTTTACGCACATGTATAACAAAATCATTGATTTTCTCATCTTACCAACTATTCACATGAACCAAATCCCTTAGAGAAATACACTTTTGATGGACCTTTTCAATTTGTGCTGAGTGAGAATATCTAGTACAAGGACCCCCATTTTATTTTTTGGTCAGAATGGGAAGGAAATGGTTGGAATATTAACCATCTTGTCTTAATTTGTTATTTGTTTGTGCCTCTTTTCCTAGTACAAGGACACTTTTACCTTCTCCTTTTAAGTCTAAGAAAACATGATTGATGCCACTATCTGAATGTATCATTCCACAGCCTTGTAATATAATTTGTATTTCAATTTTTTTTTATTTCGACATGCCCTTTTGATTTTTCTTCTAGTAACATGAAATTCGTGTATAATTTTACATGTGACATACTTTAAAGAAATTGACCTAAGTGTAAAATAGTTTTAATTTGTGGTCCGTAAGCGTAATTACAGTCGCAGAATAATAATTTTAGAGGTTTCCACAATTGCATCGCAAGTGCATTTACGACAATCATCACAATTATCGTAATATAAAGGTTTGCAGCGTAACTACAATTTTAAAGACAACATAGCGAAATCCTCTTCTTATAAATTCAAACCAAAGAAGTGTGAAATGGAGACAAGTGTTTACAAATTACATAATCTTTTCATGTCATAATATATCAACGAAAAAGAAGTGATTACAACTTAGATAATTCACAAAATGCGCATGAAATTTTTAACTAGGTGATAAAAGAAATGAAAGTATTCGTATTTCGTGAGGCTTACTTTGTTTTCATTCATGTAACAACCTCTTCCACTAAATTGGACCGTTTTTTTTCTTTCGGGTCACTAGATGAAAATTGCTCTGCTACCTTTCCATTTTGCTCATTTTCATCTCAAATGTCTAAAAATAAAAATAACTTCAGCGTGAGTTAACTCACGCTCGGTACACATCGTAACTTAACTCACGCTGAAACTCAACGTGAGTTAACTTGTGTTGGTTTCAGGTCTCATAACAGAACATCAATTTTTGACAGAATTACCGTTTTTTGAAGTACCTAAACACATAAACGTACATTTTTCACAATACCAAAACATCGACTACCACTACATTCATTCACCATATTCATTCTTTCAATCATTCAATCAAAATCAATATAAAAATTAATTTCAAAATAACGCAAAATCAAAATCAATTCCAAAATAGCGCAAATGTCATAGATAAAATTACGAATACGCAAATGTCATTAATTTACACCAAGAAAAATGTGAATAGACAAATGTCATAAACAACTAAAAAATTACAATAAAAAAAGTACTAAAAAATCATCAACCACTAGCCCTCCTCCTCCGGACTCTGGCTCTCCCTCCTCTCATCCTTCCTCCTCCTCCTCCTCTGGGCAATCTATAGCTCGTTCACCGAGTGCATCTCCTCCTGGATCCTCTTAAACATGTTGCGGTAGTATGAATGTGGTTCACCTTCACGCAACGCCTCCTACGTAATGACGTAAATGTTCCACATGACCTGAAGTGGGTCGGGATGCACCCTCGCATACTCCTCCTTGATATCGACGTCCCGATTAGGAGGTCTAGGAAGTGGCTCCTCAACAGGGTGGCTCACTAGCAGATGAGAGATACTGTAGAACCAAGAAGTGTATCTCCTTGTAGTCCATCACATATCCCTTGCCACTCGACTTCGACCAGCCAATAGAATGACATGGATCATAAAATCTATTAGGGTTTGGGATATCTCCTCTGGCTCAAGAGGTGCCACGTATGTAGGAGACCTCAGAACGTTCTGTACAAGCCTGTACTGCCTCATCACCTGCTCCGGTAAGTGACAACACTTCGCAGTAGTGTTGGCCATGATACAACCAGAGTACCAACAAATATCCCAAAAAGAAATAACGTCTCGGTGATCATCGTACGAGCTTCATATCACATCCTCCATCGCTAGCCGATCTAGGAAGCCTCGGTAGTGACTCGCTGAAGCATGACCCCTTGTTGGAATAAAGCGGTTGGCACACGGGGAATGATGATCATAATCCGAATTGGCATTCCACATATATAATTTGGTGAAGTGCTCCAGAGTTCATGCCTATGAATACAAACAATCATATCAACATATGTATATACAAACAATCATCATCACATGTATATACAAACACAGTCATATCAACACATTTCTAATATGTTATACAACAAGTAGAGACATCTATCCATAAATGGAGCCAACCGTAGGGACATGTATCCAAAAATAAACATTTTAACATAGCAATTGAATCGTAAAAAATAATAACTAAAATAAACATTTAACATAGCAATTAAATCGTAAAAAAACAATAAACATTATCTCTCTGCCAGTGCACTGGAGGTCATGGTCTCCTTGCCAAGTCTTATCCTGTTTGGGTTGCCAGACAAATTGACGCAACATAAAAGAATGCAAAAAACCAATTAATTTTTCAATGAGACATTTGATCAAACACCTAAAATTCAAAATAAACATTATGAGTTCATTGTGTCATTTCAATCTCCAACAACCACATTGCACTCAAACTTACTCTAATCAACATTAACAATCCAATTTCTAAGTAATTTCATCATTAACATGCAAAAAATCAATTAATTTTTCATTAAGACATTTTATCAAACACTTAGAGTTGAACATGAACATTATGAGTTTATTGTGTTTTTGCAATCTCTAAACTACCACATTGGAGTAAAACTTACTCTAATCAACATCTAAACTACAATTTATAACTTAGTTGCTCATTAACATCCAAAAATTCTAACAATTTCATCAACCCTAAAAACCTAAAATTTAACTACTTTATGAAAAAAATCTAACTTTTCAATAAAAAAAAAAGTCAAATGATCATAATCACTTACTTGATGTTGGAGTAGAACTTGAATTTGATTTTCTTGAGTTTTTGGGAATTCAAGCTTGGAGGAAGAAGTGGATTTTTCTTTCTTTTGAAACACAATGGGGTATATTATTGTTGTTTCTCTGATATATAAAACAGAACCCACTGTGAGTTAACTCACGCTAGGGTTATTTTTGGAAGTTTGAGGTGGAAATGAGTAAAATGGAAATGGAAAAGAGCAATTTTCTCACGAGATAGGACCTTAAAGGCCCAATTTAATGATAAAAGAAAGATTGATTCTTTTCTCACCCTATGAGTTTCTCATGCGCCTTATATGCAGTTCCAATAATAGAATCCGAGCAGCATAAATACCCCATAAAAACTTCTAAAACACGTTGAAACATTTTGAATTTTAAAAACCGAATAGAACGCGCACAAAAACTCATAGCGTAAAAAAAGAAATGGCCTAAAAGAAATACAGCTCCTTTTTCCATCCTCTATACCTGATTTGTCTTATGAAATTCAAAAAAATATAGGATGTTGAAGGGTGTTTTTACATGTTTTTACACCTTTCAATTATATTATCTGGAAATGTTATAGAGTACTTGAGAAACTAATAAGATAAGATAGGAAATTTCCATTAAAAAAAAAAGATAAGATAGGAAATTGTCTAAAAGAAATACAAATTATGGTCAGCCAACAAATTAGGTTTTTAACCCATTAACTCTTATGGTGTGGGTATTATCATCAAACTGGTCTAAACTTAACTATTTGACTACTCATTTTAGTCGTATCTTTTTCTAAGAATAAACTACTAAATTGATCTATGTCTTTGCAAGTCACTTTTAAAATAATCTTTGACTCTAATAATATTTCAATTTAATCTTTGTCTTTGTTAAAAGTTTCTCAATCAGGTCTCTCATCATGTGACAAAATCATAATGACAGGGAACTAATTACGAAATTTTTAAAAAAGATAGGAACTAGTTTGAAATATTAATAGAGTCAAAGACTAATTTAAAAGGACTTACAAAAACAAAGAACAATTTGTTGGTTTACTCCTTTTTCTAAACAAAATTTTCTTAATAACTTAGTTGTTTTAGATTTAAATCGACACTATAGTTAAAAGGAAATTCTAAAACTAATGGATCATATTTATGTTACATTTATTTTTCTAAACTTAAGTTTAAAAAGATACAACATGAATATTATAACTAAAATTTAGATAAATTTAAATAACATAAATATTTTACAATAAATTATATATACATAATAAAACACATGAGAACTCAAACCCTAGTCGTCACCCATTTCTTCTTCTTTTTCTTGTTAGAGGAGTGATTTAGGGTCAATTTTGACCCAAAAATCACCCATCCGAGTTGTTTTTCCTTCTATTCTAATTGAATACGTGATTTCACATATTTTCTGTTTTCTTTCGTTTATTTTTGTGATTTCGTCGTCTCTGAACAACTCGGTTTGTTTTGATTTCCCATCTTTGTGCGGTGTGTTTTTGATTTCTCGTCTTAGTGCGGTGTTTATTTGATTCAGGTTGAAAGATTAGCTTTGAGAAACTTCAGATCTGATCAATGACAATGACTTTGGCGTCGTCAACGTTGCAGATCCGGAGACATGAGTATTTCGGAGACTTGAATACAGTCATGTTAGTCATATTTGTAGGCATAGGTACTCTGCCGTTTTATGCTATTAACATGGATGTTGTGAGTTTGTTCACAAATTCATCCTTTTTATTTTTAGCGAATTTGAATTTATATTGTATCGATGTACTCTATCAATTTGAATGAATGAATATCGTTTATTTTTGTCAAAAAAAAATAAAAAATAAAAAATAAAAAATAAAAAATAAAAAAAATAAAACACATGAGAATTGACGCACCCATCTTTCAATTCTATAAGAAGAGTTTCAATTCTACGTATAAGAAGAGTTTCAATTCCCCTACTAGTAGTATAACACACAAAAATAAGGGTGTTGGACCATTCTCTTACCAACGCTTACACTTTAATTGAAATCAATGTATGTCTTATATTTATGAAATAAATTTCATTACAAATTTCACTTTATAAAAGAATAAACGAGTTGTCAAAAGAAAAAAAAAGTGTATAAAATGAGTGTTAAAAAGAAAGTGTTCCTAACATTCATAACACATTAATTATTAATATATTTATTGTTAAAATATATCCTAAACTAAAAAATAGAACTTTTTTCAATAAAACTGTTCCAAAATGACCAAAACTTTTTTCTTTAACATAGAGTAATCAGAACTAAACACTTGTAGTAAAACTTTAATATTGCATTAGGACTTGTTTGTTTAAACTTAAGAAACTGATTATTTTTTATGAATATTTGAATAGAAATTGTAAAGTTGATTATTCTTAAATAAAATCAATTTGTTTTACAATAAGGGTGATTTTGTTAAAAACAAAATAATTCAATCTAACAAACACGTTGGTTATTATAGAAGTTATTTAGAAGATCTTTATAAAAACAAATTTGAATTCTGCTTTTTACCCAAATGGATTTGCTCATTCCCAAAGTAAATGACGGATATACCCCTATGATGTAAGCGTGACTTAAGTCACGCAGCGTGAGTTAACTCACGCTACGTTACTTAAGTAAGTTATCAGCAACACAGCAACACAGTTCCCTCATTTCCCAACTTCTCCAAAACACGAAAATTCCACCCCAAAATTCGAAATTCATCATTCTTGCGCCATTCAAAGCCAAATTCGTCCACAATATCAAGTAAGTGATGACTATCCTACTTCTTTGCATTATTTTGGTTGAAATTTTCAAATTTTTGTAGAAAATTTACATTTTTAGGTTTTTAAAAAATTGTCTTGCATGTTAAAGATTATGATTGTTAGTGATGATTTAACTTAGGAAGTGTTGTTTAGGGTACAATGTGGTAGTTTAAGGTTTAGAAATTGTTAGATTACATAGTTGATTGAAAATTGCACACTACTTGTTCGGTGAAATGTCTCAATGATATTTTTTTTGTTTTTTTAGATTGTTAATGATGTAATTAGTTAGAGCTATGTTTGTTAATGTTGATTATAGTTAATTTGACTGCAATGTGGTAGTTTATAGATTCAAATGACATTGTCGACATTATAGTGTTGTTGTTGTATTATTAAAGATGACATTGTCAAAATTTTATGTCCGTGTGAAAATGTGTTAAAGATTTTTTGCTTTTTGTGCAGATATGTCTGAGCAGGAGAGGACTGACAGAATTAGGGCAGGGAGGCCTGCCCCTACTGGTAGTGCACGGAGGGAGAAGCAAGCGCTACACCCTCAGGCTGGTCGAGGTCGAGGTCGAGGGAGAGTGGGGGGCACGAGATTTGCTACTGTTGATGTTGCGGGGGGATCGACCTCATAGACGGGTCCATCCCATATTGTGGACCCGCCACAGTACCATGAGCAGCATTATCAGGAGCAGCTTGAATTTCAGCCGGGTTATCAGTATCAGGAGGGTTATGAGTATCACCAGGGGTATCAGGCTCAGTTTCACGAGGGGTACCAGCCTGAGCAGCCTCCTCAGCAGCAGCAGTATGTCGAGCCTCCTCAGCAACAGCAGTATGAGCAGCATCCTGAGCAGCAGCATGCAGAGCCTGTTATGGAGGATGAGGATGGGGGCTTTCCAAGGGGGCCTTATGAGATGTCACTTTTACCGAACTTCAGTAAATACGTGGCATGCAGGCTTTGCAACAGTAAAACAGTAAGTATAATTGTTTTATTCAAGTTAATGATATTTTACGTATTTAAGTATAATTGATTTATTTTATAAATAAAATATTTATAGTTTATTATTATGTGAAGTTTATTTTACGTAGAATATGTTATGTTTATTTAATTTAAGTATGATTATGTAGAATATGTCATGCTTATTTTACGTATTTAAGTATAATTGATTTATATTTTACGTAGAATATTTATACTTTATTATTTCATGTTTATTTTACTAATTTAATTTGTTTTTTTCTATTTCAGTTGCAAGTAGATCGTAAGTTGACTGACGTCTCGCACGGGAGGAAACTTAGGCTTTCTACTTTGTCCCTTCTGTTGCCGGTAGTAGATAACCCTTGGTTCTGGGACCCGGTGGATGCATCCGGTCTTAGGCCCCTCCTTTTGACTGGGTACGATATCATCAACCACAGGTTAGTTTGTGCTATGGCCGAGAGATGACATCAGGAGACCAGCAGCTTCCATCTGCCTGTTGGGGAGATGACCATCACACTGGATGATGTGGCTTGTCTGCTAGGTATCCCCGTCGCTGGATGGCTGATTTAGGAGGATGATTTAGATCAGGACCATGGTGTAGACCTGATGGTGACTCACCTATTGTTTCCAGTGGAGGAAGCGGTGCAACAGGTCAGTGATAATTCTGGTGCCTGTGTCACTTACACAGCCCTGAAACAGCGTTATGAGCACCTGTTGAATGGGTTTAACCATTTGATGGGGGAGGATTTATCAAAGGTGGAGGAGGAGGAGCTGAGTCGTATTAGGCTCGCCTATGTTAAGGCGATTTTGTTGCTCTTGCTTGGCTACACCCTTTTTGCCGTCAAGAACAACAAAACCATTAGTCTGTTTTGGATGTTTGCGATACGAAATTTGGATGACATAGGCACCTGGTCATGGGGCGGGATGAGACTTGCTTTCTTGTACGAGCAACTGAATCTTACCTCCAGCGAACATGTTGGCTCCGTTGGTGGTTACATGACCTTGCTTGTGGTAATATATTATTTTTTTTTTTTTTAAGTTAATTGTAAATGAATAGTTTTTTGTATGATACTTTGGTGCTGATATAAATCTGTCTTTTTGTGTTTGCAGGGATGAGTTATAGCTCACATCAGACATGTCGTTCCGAGGAAGAAATATGATGATTACGAACGACATAACCCGTATGTGGGTAGATGGAAACCTAAACGAGGGTTTGATGATGTTGAGCACTTCATAGGCTTGTTGGATTCGATGGAGCATTGTCATGTCACCTGGATGTCGTACGAGCACCGACGAGACGTGACGCCTTTTTAGGACGTGTGCTGGTACTCTGGATGGATCATGGCCGACAAACAAAAGATGGTGTGTCACTTGCCGAAGCGGGTTCTGAGACAGTACAGACATGTTCAGAGGGTTCCCCGACCTCCTACTACGGTTATGCCTCTTGCTCCAGCAGATGTGGCTGTTGCCTTCTTGGAGTTTGCTATGTATGTCGTTTCCCAGCAGTAGAGGGGTGGTCAGGTCCCGGACGACGAGCCTTGGAAGAATTCAGATAAGTACATTAGGTGGTTCTACCGTGTATCCCATCCTCTTATCATCAACCCTGCTCCAGAGCCTGACATTGTCATGCTGAGACCTGTCTATCGGGATATTCTTGTCGATTAGGAGTGGGTTAGACATCCTCCCGATCCATTGCAGGTCATTAACAACATGAGAGATAGAGTGGAGCATGCGATGGAGATTCCAGAGGTGGTTTCAAATCCACTCTTCTTCAGCATTTTAGAGGGCCTCCAGACCGAGTATAGTGTGTTTGACCATCAGCAGGTTTTCCGAAGGAGGTCTAGGAGTCATAGTCCACATCAGCAGCAGTAGTGTCTTGTTTTTATGACTTGTTTTTATGACTTTTTTCCTATTTGTAGTATTTTTCTCGACATTTTGGTTGTACGATATTTACATTTGCGCGGTTGCGCCTCTTTATGACATTTGAGTTAATTTTCGTTAAAATTGTGTTGGATGCATGTTCTCTAAATTATGAGTTTTGGTTGAATCAATGAATGGTTGTACCTAAATTATTATTGAATGAATGCATTTTCTCTAAACAGGGAATGAAGGAACAAGGCAGTAGCTACTGCCACTGCCAGTCAGGTCTGATGCGTGCATTGCACCAGCACCAGCGTGAGTTAAATCACGCTCGTGTTAAAACTAGCATGACTTAACTCACGCTACTCACACTATTCTTTGAACCAGTGTTAACGCTAGCGTGACTTAAGTCACGCAACATGACCTAAGTCTCGTTACATTTTGTACTTGTGTAGGCTAAGTCACGCTACGTGACTTAAGTCACATAGCATTTATACTAGCGTAGGTTAAGTCACGTAAGAGTAAAAAGGTCATTTACTTTGGGAATGAGCAAAACTGTTTGCATAAAGAGCAGAATTTAACAAATTTTTGTAGAGATTTTGTTCTATGATTTGCTCTTCCATTCTATACCAACAACAATTTTTTAATTAAATTAACAATCAATAATGAGTGCTTCTCTTTAGACCCTCTAATATCTCTAAGACCCCCTAAATACACATCTGGTAGTTATCTATCAAATGTACATTTTTTTTAAAAACATAGATAACTATCGAATAAGTATTTAGGGGGCATTAAAGATCTTTAGCAGGCCTAAAGAGAAACAATAATAATCCTTCTGGACGATGGATAGGATGGAAATTTGTTAGGCGGTCCAATGGATTAAAGTTAGTTTTAAGCCCAAAAAGAGGAAGGAAAAAAAAAACTAAAATGGCATTTCTTTTCTCACCTCTTTTAATTCTTAAAAACTACTTCGGTCCGGATTTAATTATCCTAATGGATAATTCTAACATCACACTCACTAACATGTATATATTTTATTCCATTTGGGTTGGTTTGTTGGTATTGACTTGAAATTTAAAAGTGTGCTTCTCCTCAAAGTCTCATGTTCGATTATCCCGACTAACTTAGCTTCTTCAAAAAAGCATGCACACGTTCTAATACATGTTCTTTAATTGATTAAAATTGACATGAGTTCTACCAAATTTATATGAAACCAACATAATTTAGTGATTTCTTTAAAAAAAAAAACATGAAAACATAATTTAGTGAGACTCGTGTGATTTTGAACCAATCAAAGAGAATGTGTTATAAAGTATGTGTTAGAGAAAGTGTTGCTAGCACTCCTTTAATCCTAATAAGACAAAAGATTATTATTTTTTATTTTTAATCCGAATGCAAGAAAGAAATAGGTTGAGTTTGGATTGACTTATTTTTAATTTTTTTTACTTTCACACCGGTTTCTGACCTACCAATGATGAGCGACTAATCTGGCTCATGCGTAGAGGTACGCGTACTGACCAAACGTTGTTTCCCCCTGGGAATTGAACAAATTGACTTTTTTTTGTGCTTATACAAAACAGCTTATAAAGATACAATTTTCATTAGTGGGTACTTATGAATTAACATCCTTAAAAATAACTTATAAATTGACACAATAGTTTATTTATTGCATATTTTATTTTTAATAAGCTAAAAAATATGTCAATTCAAATGGGTACTGTAACACCCTATTTTCTTAGAGAATCTTTGAAAAAATACTTGGTTCAAGATAGAAATATTTAAATAAAATGTACTCATAAATCTATCATATCCACCTTAAATAAAATAAATAAAAACATTTTGATCAACTTTACAATTTAGATATACTGTTATGATAGGTACTGAACCATAAAGAGGTGAAAAATATCACTCTTAAGAACAGTGTATGCAAAATTTAAAAAACTGTTATGATAGGTACATACTATTTTTCCATCCGAATATGTAAATCAAGAAGAGTGTAATTTTCTAGAAATTAGTGGAGACAAAAGTAGCTCTCTTAATATAGTTTTTATTTGGTGACAAACCCAATCTTAGATTTTTCAGTCATTATATTAAAAACCTTACGAGATTTTCTCCCCCAACAACATTTGTTTGGCTTATACACTTCGGACGATTATGAGAAGTTCGATATTTAAAAAGGAGAAAAATGTTAGAAACCGTGAGTTTAGCCCATGGCTAAAATATGTACACATCTGGATTTATAAAATTCACATTTTAATTAAAAGAAGCTGGAATGTTGAAGAATTATGGACATTTATCTTTCCTACATGTATATTTCTCTTTTGAAAAGCCTCAAATAAATGATAGGCTGCAATTGCACGGTTTCATCGAGTAGTAAAAAATATTGATTTTATAGGAAGTTTAAGTAATTATCAATCCAATTTTCGGTTTTGATAAACTAATCAGGGATAATTTGATTATGAGGAATGTTTTGATGGATTAAAATTCAAGAATTATAAAGTGGAAGAAATGTGGTTTTAATCATAATGATAAATCATTGACGTCCTATCTATTTTTCTATTTTATAACGAGTTTTGTTTTTTTAAGGACAATGTTTTCATTTGGTATTTCATGTTTTCTCTCCGAATTTATGTATATATCTCAAAACAATGATCAAATCTATTCTTGTGGTTGATCACCATTGAGACTCTTTGAGTGCGATCTTATTGTCCAAAAATTCTCAAAACTATTCTCATATTTTGATTATCTTGTCTAACCTCATTTGAACAAATATTTGACTTCATATTTTGGTACTTCGTTTGATATTTCAAATATGATTAAATAACAATATCAAATTTCAACTCCCGGTACTTCGTTTGACATTTGATATAAAATTTAATAACAACGAGATTAGATTAGAACATAAATTCATATAAAATAGAGTCTAGATTTGGGTTTGATTAGGAATCCATCATAGATTATTCCAGCAATCTCAAGATTAGAAATGTCTACTCACACATGATCATAGCAGACAAGAGATTATAAAGATAAAAACATAAAAGTAAATGATATAAAAGTAAATGACTAGAAATGTAGAGACAGAACAAAAGCTTAAGAAAAATGCAGACAATTGATTTCAACTTTGGAGTAAATTTACAAGCATCAAGTGATCTTCATTGCCTCATAAATGAGGTTTATTTATAGCCTAGAATCGGATGGGACTTCGGTGACTTTGTGTTGGGTGACTTTGGTGACTTTAGTGTATTTTAGAGGAAAGAGAGTGATGATGGAATGATTAAAATAAATTATTTTGATGAGAGAGAATTATTGGTTAGGAGAGAGATAAAGACAAAGGCACCGAAAGGCACCGAAGCCAAAGGCACCCAAGTGCTACCCCCTAGAATCATAGACAAGTCATTTATTTCGAGTTACAAGCCATAAGTCAGCAAATTCTAAAGGTTTTGTAACAACAATTTATTACTGCAAGTGCCTCACAACGTACGGGTTGTACTCAACTTTCTGGTCTGAGAGTTCAGGGCACACGGGCCGTGCTTCAGGGCGCATGGGTCGTGTGTCAGCCACTACGCCAACATTCATTTGGTTTTTCCTCCTCTATCCTTGCACTTTTGCCCCTTGCTCTTGATTCAAATAAACTCTTCTTTTTCTTCATTATTTAATCATGAGAATAAAAATTAACACTTAGTAGTAAAATAGTTCAGAAGTAAAACTAAAACCCCACAAATTTTATTTAATTCAAAGATTGAGGACACTCTAAATTAGGACTTATCAATAAACACATCCCATACATAGCACATATGCATAACTGTCGCGCAAAATCAAATAGAAATTGTGAAAAACTAACTTATATCTTTGAGGCATAAGTTAAGAAACTAAAATGTAGAAGTTTTTACATGAAAGGTAAGCATTCAATGACTTAAATTTTTTAAAAGTTATCTATTCAATATAAAACTTATTTTCCAATTCTATTTTAAACTCCTTAACTTGTGTCGTTATCAAAACACATAGAAATTTGTCCTTGTTGTGTAAGCAATGAACCAATATTATCAAGAAATTGATAACCTTTTAATCAACTACTTGAGAAAAATTAAATATATAAAGAATCTTGTAACTCAAATAATAGCTTCTCTTGTACAAATTTAAAATAGTTTCTGCATCTTAAATTTAGATATGAACATCACAAAAGTTGAACCAATTCAACTAGTTTGAATTGGATCTTGGTGTTCGTCGAGTATTTCATTTGATTCTTACATCCTATTTATCGGCAAGGTTCAATATATCCTCAACTTTTATTTATTTTTTTCGATTTCTACAAAAAATTCCATTGGACCACAATCAAGAGTTGATTTAAATCTTGTAGACTACTATGTCATTTTCAGTTTTACTCTATTGTGGTACATGACCTAGAGTGGAGAAGGGCATAAATTGGGAAATATTTGGCCACCCTTTCCTTATCTGCCCCCTGCAAAGTTTAGAACTCAATACCATGTGAAAGTAGTAGGTGGGGATCCATATAGGGTTAGACATGTGATAGTGTGGGGGCATATATGGTAATGAAATTATCAATTTTTGTGTATAATACGAAGGTGGTGGATGTGGACATGAAGAAGGGAATCTTGCCACCTTTGTTATTAAAATAAACAAGAGTAATGAGTGGATTGATGAAATTGTTGATAAACTTTCAGTATTGGGTTGAGCATGCCATGTTTTTCTTTGTCTTAATAATCACAATGTTCCTCTCTTTCATGGATGGTGTGTTTCTTTTTCCCGGCCGTCAGAAACAATCAAAGGAGAATGGTATAATACTAATCAAAGATTGAAAGAAACACAATTGGGAAATTGAGCAGCATAAATTATACAAGTATATGGAAAACACCATGATTACATTGAGTAGCAGCAGCATTTTAATAAAGTAGTGTAGTTCGAGGTTAGCATAGTCATTTTAGTTATTAATATAAGGGACATGCTAAAAATTGTCCTTAAATATTTGTTAAAGATTTAAAAAAAAATATAATTGACAAGTTCTATGAAAAAATTGTTTATTTAAAGTTTTAATATATTGAATACATAATTTTCAAAATAAATTTTTTTCTTTAAATTTCTTAACAAATACTCTTAGAACATTTGTTAATATTTCCATTACTATAATACTCCTTCACTCCTTTATTTAAACAATTTTATTTATCATTATTTCAATTAGATAATGAGTTTTTTTATTTAATATATCCATACAGTTATAAAATAATCATATATAACTTTAATATAACTTTTTCTTTTCCTTGTTCAAAAAACTATAACTTATTCTTTTCAATTTTATTATCATTTTAACTATTTCATTTACAATTTTATCATTCGTTATGAAAAAATAATTGATTTTTTAAGTATCCTATAAGATTTTGTTACTCCAATTATCTTTATTGAGATAAGCGAACACATAAACATATGTTTTCTTTTAAGTATAAATTCATCCTTTTAAGATAAATAAGAATGGTATTTAAGGTTTAAAATCCGACTCCTACATATATTTATAATATTTTCACCAATTGAATTAAACTCACCGAGACACACAAACATAAGTTATCATTTATATGTAAAGGATTTTTGAAGTTTTGTTATCTTACAATTTTATCATTCATTTAAATTATTTTACTTACGACTGCATTATTCAATCATATAACTTAAAGCCTGTTTGGTTTGTGAAAATACTTCATTTTCTTATGTTTTTTTTTCCTTCCTTTTTTCATAATCAATTCCATTTTTAAAAAAACTAAGCAATTAAGTTCAAGTGGTTAATGATCTTAACCAAAGATGAATTATTCACGAGATTCTGAATTTGATTGACGAAATAATTCTTATATCAATTTTACGAATGACTTAAAATAATGACCACCAGTTTTCTTGTTAAGAATATGTTTTATACATGAATCTAACTCCGCTCTATCAGCTGAGTATTTAACGTTATTTCATTCTAAAAATTGCAAACACATTCCAAAAAACTCTAGTATTTTATATATTATTTTTGTCTTCACACATTTGAAAGCATGTTTCGTTTTTTTATCCAAAATAATAATACAGTCCGGCACTTCTTAATATTTTTTTGGCATATAGCCATTTTTATTTATAAAAAGAACTACCTGCAATAACAACTTTAAAATTTTAACTTTTAATAACATCTAAAATAAAACAAATTTTTTTCATTTATTTAGATATAGGCCTCCTATTTGGTCACTGACCGAACATTAGTTATTATCACTTAAATAATAAGGGAAAACTGTAAAAAAAAAAAAAAAAAGTTTACTTAGTTGGTAATGAGTTAACTTATATCTTGTAAGAATATGAGTTCAATTTTCACGGTTAGTGTCAAAACTTCTTCTATTAACTTTGATAAGCTTCGATATCTACTCTGATCCTAACGAGTCCCGAGTAAATTTACCTAAACCTTTTGTTAAAAAAATAATTAAAATTGCATAAAGGAGTAGTGTTTTTGTTGAAACACTTTCTTTAAATTAAAGTCTATAATTTTTTAATGCAAGGATTCTTAGTTTATGTTACTTTGTGACAAATGGAGGATTCTTAGTTTTTGTTTCTTCTTTCCTTTCACTTTGTACTCTCAACCAAAATCTCTAAACTCTCTCACTTCTCTTCTTCACTCTTTTGATCTTGCCGATTCTTCAGGTAACATTTTTTCATCTTCACCTTTCAAGTTTTGCTTCCATTTTTCTCTGTAACATGTCACCAAAAAACTCATGAAACTGTCAACCAATTTGTTTAGACCAATCCATTAACACAAGTATCAATTTCTGTGAAACGTGTCATAAATTTTTTTATGAAAGTTTATGTCTTTATGCTAAAATGGTGGTTGGAAAGTGATTTAGTGAATAGTTTGTTTCATGGGTTTTCCATTTAACTATGTTATGTTTTTCAATGTTCTTGGTTTAGGAACAATAACAAATGTTGTTTATTTTTTGATGTGTTTTTCATGAGTTCTACATTACATATGTTATGTTTTTGGTTTAGTACTATGTTGTGTTTTTCAATGTTTTGGTTAAGGAACAATAACAAATGTTGTTTTTCTTTTTTATAGGGTATTGAAAGCTTGAAGGTTTTTTTTCTTGTTTGAAATTTTGAATTCATTGTGATGTCTCTACCAAGGTTAGGAATAGGTGATGAGGAAAGTAAAAGCAATGTTACTTTGTTGGAAAAAAGTGTGTGTTTGAATGGTTCAAAACCAAAAGAGTTCAACTACATGGGATTATCATCCTCTAATTGTTCATCAGTGGATAGTTCAGTTTCAAAAATTCAATCTTTTAAAGATGAGACCAAAAGTAATATGAATCTTAAAGCTACTGAGCTTAGATTGGGACTTCCAGGATCAGTTTCTCCTGAAAGAGATTCATCAGATTTTTGTTTGAGAAGTTCGAAGCAGTTTGATGAAAAGCCTCTTTTTCCTTTGCACCCTCAAAAAGATGATCATCTTTTTGAATCAAAGCCTGCTGTTTTAGGTAACAAAAGAGGGTTTTCTGATGCCATGAATGTTTTTTCAGAGGTAAATTGTTAATTCAATCAAAAGGGTATGATGGTTTTAAATTGCGGTTGAAGCTGTTGCAGTAAAATGTGGGAAAATGTTTTCGATGCAGCACAATTGCAGTTGCGGACCGCAATTTAGAATTATCTAAGATATGTTTACTTTTTTTAAAATAATGAAAGAAGGTACTAAATATTAAAGTTCCCTCGAAATTTCTTATGCAGGGGAAATTGAAACCTAGCTCCAAAATGCTTGAGAATGTTGCCGGGCAGAAAGTGAAAGCCGATGAAATAGCAACAGTTAAGATTGGTCTTGAGAGGCCTAATGGTGTCGGTGAAAGCAAACCAAGTCTTAATGGTTCTGCAAATAATGGAAATAGCACTGCTCCTGCTAGCAAGTAAGTAGGGTGGTCTGAATTGGCATTAGAGTTTATCGCAAGGTTTTAAATTTAGGACATGTTACGTTTTTTGATACTGCGAATCAAATGCTGTTGATGCAGCCTAAATCGCAGTTACTTACAAACGCGGCGACATCAAAAGCCATGATGTCGCAGCTGAGATTGCGGTCAAATAATAGTCGCATTTCAAGTTTTGTGATTTTTAAGAGTCATAATCAAATACAGCTTGAATCGTGATTGTATCACGGTCATGCCAACATCAAAAACCCTGATGGTCGCGTTTCAAGTTTTGTGATTTTTGAGAGTCTTAATCAAATGCAGCTTGAATTGTGATTGTATCACGGTCATGCCAACATCAGAAACCCTGATGTCGCGGCCTAGACCGCGGTTGCGAACTTTTTTTAAAAGCTTGGTTTGGCTTAACAATGGAAATGAACACGGAATGATGATTGATGAATCTTGTGTGGCAGGGCACAGGTTGTTGGTTGGCCTCCAATAAGATCGTTTAGGAAAAATTCATTGACAACTGCTTCAAAGAACACTGAAGAGGTTGATGGAAAATTGGGATCAGGAGGTACTGTGTTTGTGAAGGTCAGCATGGATGGTGCTCCTTATTTGAGAAAAGTAGACTTGAATAATTACACTGCATATTCACAACTATCTTCTTCTCTTGAGAAGATGTTCAGCTGTTTCACCATAGGTAGGTAGGAATAGGTTCATTTTTGAATAAAAGAAAAATAGTCTTTCAACGGTTTGAGGCAATATTTGTGTCTAGATCAAGTTACTGCTTATGTTTATGTGATTTCAGGTCAATGTGAATCTCATGGAAATCAGATGCTGAATGAAACCAAGCTGAGGGATCTGCTTCATGGTTCAGAATATGTTATTACTTATGAGGATAAAGATGGTGATTGGATGCTTGTCGGTGATGTTCCCTGGGAGTAAGTTTATGTACTTGGTTTTCTTTCACGCGATTAATGAAGCACCGACAGGGTAATGACACTGATACCGTCGACATTGGTAGTATTTTTAGAAAATAGAATAACTGAATGTAACCACATGTGCTGGTGTTGTGTCGGACACTAAACACACATTCAATCTACATAAGTATACATACACATCATCAACATTCTACGTAGATAAGTTTTATACAAAAGTTCAATCATATTTTATTATCTTATCACAGTGTAAACACATATTTAAACATAGTATTGTGATATTAGAAGATAATGAAATAGGTAAACAGACTTATGTGTAAAATTTATTTATACAGTTTGATTATGCTGATAAAAATAATGAATTCTATTAAAATAATTAGAGAAATGCAAATTTTGCAGCATTGTGGTTTTCATTTTAAATAGGTGGTCCATGTAAGGTATATTAATAGAAGGTAAGAAACTGCCATTTTTGACATTATTGAAGACTGTACAAAAGCAATAAAAGCTTGAATGATAATGGATATAAACCATACTGTACTATTTGTACTGCATTGGTGACATGTGAGCATAATCAGAACACTGTGACTTCAAATTAAAATGGACTAACAATTTAAGCCAATTCAAAACTTAGTGCTTGTTTAGATTAGCCGTAGTTAGACGAAATAATGGTGTAGCACAATAATTTTGACTAATGTTACACTTTAGAGCTTAAACAAAATTGCAGTGCTGCCATGATTCCAGTTTCCAAACATGCAGTCATGCACTACATGAATATGTTACATGGGGCTTAGGATTTTGATTATCCTGTTTTCAATTTTGCGTTTCATAGTATCTATTGCTTATTTCGTAATTAATCCAGTTGTGAATTTGATACGATTTTATTGAAAGGGGATGAGGAAAATTCTTAGAGTGGGTCTATGTTTATAGACAAAATTTTACTGACCTTGTTAACTTCACTTTGATTTTATATCTGCACCCTGCAAACTATTTCCAATACCTATACATTTCAACTCTTTGCAGGATGTTTATTGATACATGCAGGAGGCTAAGAATCATGAAGAGCTCTGATGCCATTGGTTTAGGTTAGTATTCCATTCATTTAACACCATCAATCTTTATTTTTGATAAAATTTTATTTATATTATACCATATGTTAGCATTTCCAATTCAAGTACAAATTATAAGTTGTGGTCCATTTTGCAGCCCCCAGAGCAGTTGAAAAAAGTAAAAGCAGGAACTAAGCAGTATCAATAATGGTCACACACACTCTATCTATCTAACTGTCTATGGTGTGAAAATGTTTCTGTTTTTTTGTTTTTATTATTGTCACAATTTATATATCCCTAAGACATTTTAGTGTGAAAGATTCTTATATGTCCTGTTGTGAAGGATTAGTGTGTGAAACTGTGAAATATTGCATCATATATGTTTGTGGCTTTGTGTGTTGTTGAAAACAAAAAACTGTTTAACTTAATATGGAATGTAACTTTTACAGTTTCTATGACATTGTTTTTAACTTTTGTTACATGTCTATGTCATTCACCTGTTGCATATAGTAGTTAGGTGTTGGCAAGAACTGACACAAAAAAGTTGAATTCCCATAGTTTAGAGTTAGTATGATCACATTTTTACCCAAACAGTGGTCCCCAACTTGTAACCTTTCTCAATATGGAACAAGATTCTAGTATGACACTTTGAATTGATGAAGTTGGTATATCTGTGATCATTCGATTAAAATAAACGAATTCATATTTTAGGTTTTGTATTTTAGATTTTACAATTTTTTTTTGCATATTTTTATGATATGTTCGATCTAAATTCAATGATCATCGATGTACTGACTACATGAATACATGGATATCCAAGTTGCAAGAAATCGAATTTTGTTGCAACCATATTATTAGTGCAAAATATCTATCATTTTGAAAATGGTCAGACATAAAACGGCAAAGTCCACGTAAATTTTATAGAATAAGAGTGAGTGTTGAAAAGAAAGTGTTAGTAACCGAACTCGAAGCTCTTATCAAAATAAAAAATAAAAATGTTGTGCTTGGTGATGGTTTGAGCCATTTGCATTAAACAATGAAGATACTATGACACTGTTGGATATGGTTGTCGGGTTGTCCAGTAGCATAGCATGTGAAGCACTGATTATTGGGTGCAGTGCAATGCATGGATCTTCCTGATTCATTCAACTGAAGCATGCACAGAACAGAAGTGGCATCATCAACAATGCTGAGCCTTTATTGGCTCTTGTTTTTTATAATGAAACATTGTTTGAAGCTCTCGAGATCAAAAAGTTCTTGCGTATAAAAGAACCTACAGAGTACAGGCTACATAGCCATCCTTTTTTAGGGTTGGTTTATGCCATATAGACATGAATTTAAATTGGACATGGTGATAAGTTATAGTCTGAGCTTTTTATTAATTGGGTTAATTAAGTTTTTGGTCCCTATAAATATCTGCAGTTTCGTTCTTAGTCCCTATAAAAATAAATTATATTTTTTAGTCTCTACAAAATTTTCCGTTAGTGTTTTTAGTCCCCGTTAAATTAAAATTTGTTTAATTTTGCTTAAACTTCTAAATTTTTGAAAGATTTTTTATAGACATGAGCATAACATCGTAAGACACTTTTTCTAAAATCCAAATTTTTAAGATTATATTAATGAAAATTTGAACCTAATAATAAAATTTTTGAGCTACTTTTTTGCGGAGGAACTTTGTATAATGGTCTAAATAAGTATGTAAAAAATATGTTAAAAATTTAAAAGTGTAAGCACTCCTAATCTTCTGTACCTTCCTCACATTCCTCACAGCCACCTCTACCGACCCTACTCTCATCATATTGTCTGCCTCCACCCGCCTCTCTTCTCCCTTAATCCCTGACACAACCGAACCAGTAGCATGCCACTCAGCTGAAACAACATGTCCTCCCACTTTGTTGGAGAAACCAATATCGCTTCTGCCATTTGAATCAACCCTATCGCGCCGATCATCCAAGAAACCCCTTCCATAAACCTGATGTTGTTCCAGTCCCATACATATCGTCGTTCCTCGTTGACCATCTGAGCCTCTTGACCTGTCCCGTCCTCTATGCTCCTGCTCTATCGCTTTCCTCTTCCTAGACCTCACTGCAGTCCAATCTCCCCTATCCCCCCAATTTCTGCCACCCTGGTTGGACCCTATCACCCCCCATGAATTCTCTCTGCCGGAGATAAGCTCCGACGCGGTTGCCCAAAGCTAACCCTAGAGCTTCCGCCTCTCACATTCGCCTGGTATCTCATCGCGTTTTTGAAAAACTAAAATAATAGAAAGTTACTGAATCTTATACGATTATTTATAGAAAATTAATTCGGATGTTGTTTGAATGAAGATTTAAACCATTTATTTTTCAGATGTAATTTCTTTGGCAGAATTTTGTGTTTGATTTTAAATTGGTTAGGTTTTGCTATAGGGACACATGGTACTCTGTTGGATCATCTCGCACATTTTGGCGGTCTTGGTGGTTTCTCAAAGAATGTTCGATTATCAATGAAAGTCTTTTGGCTTTCTACTACTTGGTAAACAGCTTCAGACGTTTCGGTGGTTGAAATCGAAATACATTACTTTCGACTTTGATGATCAGTTTAGGAGACTTAATCCTATTATTGATTGTCTTTTTTTTTTTGTTCATCTCCTTGTTTTACTAGTCCTTCCTTTTGTGATGTAACTTGGTAACTACTATAAATCTCTTCTAATACGTCTTGTACTAGAATGATTTTTTTTTTTTGAGGGAAGTACTAGAATGATTTCTTTAGTGTGTTGTGTTTAATATACTTTATTTTGGCCTTTTTTAAAAAATAAAATAAGAATAAATCAGGTATAATAATTACTTTGCCCAAAAAATGCTAAATAGAAAGATTTTATTCGAAAATATCGTAATAAATGATCAATATTTATTTTTTTTTATCAGAAATGACCATTATTTGCATGTCTTCCAAGAACATCATTTTGAGCAACTTGAATTCTTGGTGAGACTTTATTTATTAGGCTCTTTCTCCTAAAATTCAGATGTTAACAAAAAATTAAAGATTATTCATTATTTTTTGAGGTAAAAAGATTATCCATTATTATTAGCACAAAATCCATAGAATAAGTTTATAATTTGAGATCAGTCTCAGATTTGATAACATTAAATATTTATTATAATTTTTTACTCAGTTTTTTTAATAATCTTATATCAGTGATTATTATTTTTTTGACAAGATGTTAGTGATTATTTGAAAAGCATATGATGAAGATACCCTCAACATAAACGTTTCTTACTTTTGGTATGTTTGATTTTTTTTCAACTTGAACACTTCATCAGTATTTTTTTGCAATTTTGGCACACATTATTTCAATCTGTATCCTTGCAACTTGATCACTTTCTTTCCTTCCTAGGCTTCTATTAACAGTGAAGTCAGTACACCTATTTTGGCTTATTTTTATATCAATTATGCTTATGAACATTAATTTTCTCGTGAAAGGCTTCTTCAACACACCACTCACTATTCAAAAAATACAAATTGAACTTGGGGGATTTGAGGAGCTTTTGTTCCTATTCAAATTTGGGGATTTAGGTGTAAAAAACTTTTAGATTATTGTATTTGCAACTATGATCCTTTTAATCTAGGCTCCTTCTATCATACACCCAAATATTTATACGTACCAATACTCCAAACTAAAATGACCAATAGTTTTTTGGCATCATAGAACAAGTAAGTGTGAGTAGATTATAGAATTAGTACCACCAAACTTGTGAGTTTTGCACTTTGAGGCTTTTATTTTATTATATAATTAATTTTAATTTGATTTAATAGAAAACAAATTTCAATTGTTGAACTCCATTCTTCTACTCCTTCATCCCAGCTCTTCTTCATCCCAAATATGAAGATTACACTTTAAACTAATCCATGTCACGAAACAATTGGCTCTAACATTAACTTTCAATTAAAGAAAAACACCGTGGATCACGATCACGTAACTTCCCTTATTTATATTGCAAAGCAGAAATCAGGTATATTTGAAAATACCGATAGAAAAACAAATAAAAAACGCATAAAATTGTACCATGAAAATACAAGAAAAAAGGTCACAGAAGAAAGTCATGCCATCAATTTTCCAATTAAAATCCGGTACTAGTATTTCAAGCAAAATTAATGGAGAGAAAGAAAGAAAAGAACATAAATGTTCAAAGATGTTTGAGATGAAATTGGTACATAGATGAAGTTTTGTGTTCTCGTAAAGGAAAAGGAGGAGGTTACGTTTGAGGTGATGAAGGTTGGAGAGAAAATTGTGATGACGGCAAATGATTTGGTTTTGTTTTAATTAAAAAATTAATTAATTACTTGACTGAAATAATAATTTGTACAATTTTTAGGAAGTTAAATTGAATAGACAAGTGTACCAAAACTCTTTTCTTAAATCAATATTTAATAGTGCTGACATAGATCATTTAATTGAAATGACTATTTTCTATTGGTTTAACATTTGAGAGTACCAAAACACTCAATTTTGTTTGGAGTACCATAGAAATTGCCTTTAATCTATCCATGTGTGCTTATGAAGTCATGGCAAACAATTTTTCAGTTCCACACCAACCACGATTTTAAACAGGCAAATTAAGGATATGAAATTTTCCAAAAGGATGAATTTTAATAGAAATATGCACTATAGAATATTAGCTTCAAAACAGTATAAACCATTTAGCAATAACCACGAAATTGGTTTTACAACATTATAAAGAATTTTAAACTTGTTGTACCAAAAAAATAATTAAACTTGATACAAATCTAAGGATTTTTTTTTTTTGGTGGAGGATTTAATATTTAAGAGATTTTATAACATACTTTTTATATTATCAATAGATAAACAAGAATCGAGAGAGAAGAAGGGTGAGAGCGGATTCCACTCATGATCTTGTACGTTTTTGTTTAAATTTTCAGGGTTGATCAACAAGTAAACAACTAATGAACGACTAATGGATAAATTAATTAATAAATATCAAAAGAAATAACATTGCATCAAATGATATAAAGTTGAATACTATAACTAATAAAACCCTAGAATATAGAAGTTGCTACTTTATTTAAAAGTTAAAACAGAATTAAGTAAGCAAATCTTTATAAATAATTACTAACTACCACCTCCACACCCTCCTCCACCACCACCTCCACACCCTCCACGCCACCTCCACCACCTCCATGCCCTCCGCAATGATCTCCACCACCAACTCCACTACCTCCACCACCATTCCCATGCCCGTGCCCTCCACCACCACCTCCACTACCTCCACCACCATTTCCATGCACGTGCCCTCCACCAACGCCTCCAGCTCCTCCACCACCATTGCAACCCCCTGCTTGATTTCCATTTGAAGACATGGACATTGCTCCAGCACTCATAATAAACATGTTATCACTCTTGGGAGCACTATCACTACGTCTTGTAACTTTCTTAGCTTTTGAAACCTGTTGAGAACCTTCATTCTTAATCCCTGATATTTTTGACGTTAAGTCACTCTTCTTCTTCTTGTTTCCCTTATCATCATCCCATTTCTTCCCTTGTTTGGAGGAACAACTTCCCATCACGTAAAAATTTTATGAGAGAAAAAAAATGATGTATTGTGAATATGAACTTCCAAAGACTTATCATATATATATATATAGAACGTTGTGGAAATCATAACATGAGATGAGATTTTGAGGCTAAAACTTGAGACCCACAAAAAATCGTGAGATCAATGGAAATGGAAGATTCGTAGAAATTACTTTGCATTTGTTTTCTATGCAATAAATTGCATTGCTATGAAATATTTTGTGTGAGTCTATTTCTGCTACAAGTTTGTAAATAACTTCTAGGTTTGATATAATAAATAGGTTTCCATTAATCACCTCCTATATACTTCTTCAAAAAGTAATCACGTCCCACATTTTTCTATCGAATAATCATTTAATTTGGTCATTGAATTGTCAATTTATTATCAATATAATCTCTTATTAAAGTCAATTAAAAAGTCATGAAATATTTTCCTTAAAAAAAAAAAAATCATGAACTATTTTTTTGAGCAAAAAGTCCTAAACCATTCTCCCATCGAAATATTTAGTCGATCAGTTAACAAAATTGTTTAAAGTTTTTTTTTTTTTTTGAAGAATTTTTTTTTTAGAGATTAAATTGATGTATTTTTCGTATTTTAGTTGATTTTAATGGTTTAAAACTAAATTGGTGAGAGATGAGAGAATATTAATTTAGGGATCAAATCAACGGTTTATTCTTTTTTTTATTTGATCTTAACTCTTAATATTGATAATAGGATTGGTCCAAAGGTCAATGTGTCAAAGTTAACGCTTTAAGCTTTAAAATTTTGGCCCAAAACAAGTCAAATAAAAAATTAATTTTAGTTATAAATATAAATTTGCTCAAAAAATGTTATAAATATATGCCGTGATAAATTATTATTAAATGTTTGCTTAGCTTAATTGTTTAATATGTGGACCTCATATTCTCTTTGACCCAAGCTCAAACTTGATTTATCTTTTTACAGGTTTTGGTTATATTTTATTTTAGTTTAAAATGCTTTGTTATAAAAAAAATTTAAAGCCTATAAAAACATTGGACCAGTCTTGTAAAGAAATATTTACATCCTTCTTACATTTATTTTATCAGCAACATTTGTTAAGAATGTAGCTTCCAATATCGTCTCACAAATAAAGAAACTCGTTAATGAGTATCCGTTAATGTTAAATCGATCGAAGTATCCAAATTATTCAATTCATGACTCATACAAATTACTTTGCTATTTGCTCGGGGGCTCATTGGTATAGAATATTTGTGATGATAAACTAGCCACAACTTATTAACTAGGCCCCACAAATAACTCTATACCATTACATTTTTAACAAAATTTATTCATTTTACTAAGATTTATTAAATGGGACCCATGAAAATTGAAGAGAGAGGGGGGACTCATGGGTATAGAATATTTGTGATGATAAGCTAGCCACAACTTATTAACTAGGCCCCACAAATAACTCTATACCATTACATTTTTAACAAAATTTATTCATTTTACTAAGATTTATTAAATGGGATCCATGAAAATTGAAGAGAGAGAGTGCTTCCATAGCCACACTCATATGTTATACTCCACAATGGAGGTGCCTATTTAATGTGATGCTAAATAAGTGAAGCACCCACCATTATGGATGGTCTCATGATCAACATAATTTCGTTTTTATTTTCTATCTAATCGATGACTTCTATCAAAAACACTAACTTAATGTTGATTCTGCTTTTGTCCCCGACCTCTCATTATGACATTATCAATTTCGGGTAATGTAAATAGTTATATCATGACCTTGTTGAACATTTATTTTAATCAGATTATTGTAATAGATAATTTATTTTTTAAATAATAAATTGATAGAGAATATTTTAAATAATTATTGGATTAAAATTAAATTATTTATTTTAATCAGGAAATAGTTTTATATATAACGATGTGCAGGACTAGGTAGGTTGTCATACCAAAAAGCAAAACCTAGTCCTACAATTTATCTCTGTTTTGTTAAAAGTAATTTTTAGCAGCGACTTGATTTTTTTTTTACTAGAACGCCTTGGGATGGAGCCTTTGATGATTTCCAACCCTAATTTGCTTGATTGCTGCAGATGTTTTCAACCCTTAACTATTCCCCTCTTTCAGGTATGCATTTTCTTTTCATTTTTCTTTCATAAATTATTTTCTACATATGAGAAGAGCTAATATGTATATGTTTCCTGCTCTATATTCAATAGTATCGGCTAACGGATACGGACACTATACGACGTCACTGCTAATAATTTGAGGAAATCACAAAGTTTAGTGTAATTATGTGTGTCGGTGTCGTGTCGGACATACCACATGTCTGACTCTGGGACACGTCTAATTTGAAGAGTGTCTGTGCGTCGTAGCACATAACACACCCCCTCATGGTCCAGATTAGACATGAGTGTGATCCGAGTGACAGGTGACCCAATGAATCTTGGATACACTTTGACATTTTCTTAGAATTTGTGTTGGACATAACGTGAAGAATGCCCCCCACTTATTTACTCATATCTAGGTCTTAACAAGTAATTCACTTTACAAGATAAATATTAGAGGTACATCATAACAATCAAGAATTTTTAAGTTCACGACCTTGATTTTCTCGCTTTATAGGAGCCAAATTCCTCTAAAAACAGCATTACTATCACTCATCATCTTATGCGGCTTTGTAGGATCCAGGAAAGAATGGAAAACCAAGTTGTCCCTATAGAGACACAAAACACTTGGGGCGAGGGCGAAACAGAGATAGATGCATAACAAATGAGGTCTAGTAGTGAAGAGAGTGAGCACGACGACGATGAATAAGTTGTTAGAGATAGTGATTCTATTTAAGGAATCACTTTTGTTTATTTTAAATGCTTCGATGGGTTATTTTAAGCCTCGGAGACCAAGATTTATCTTCTTTACTTGGTTTTGAATATTAGTTACAATGAAATTTGATTAATAATTGTGAATGTCTTTAATTTTGTATATCCTTCTACTTTTGAGTTTTTACATGTGTATGGTATGAACTTCTCTTATTGTTTCCCTAAACTTTGATATAGCAACCATACCGCTACTAGCTATACCGCTGTAGCGTTTTGGGGACTAGCCGCAATCCGTCATTGATTACGTAGATTTTGAGAAGAATATATTAAGAATGATTTTCTTTATATTGGTTATACTTTTGATTACAAAACTAGCTAACAAGCCTTGCAATGAATCTCTTATTTTATTTTATTCTAACAAATGGTTCAAAGTATAATTTGATGATTTTCTTTTATGTTGCAATACCTTTCAGTGTGATAATGGTCATATTGTTTGCTGTGCCTGCTGTACTAAACTTAGGAACAAGTGTCATGAGTGCACGTTGCGCATTAGCTCAAAACGTTGTAAAGCCATTGAGAATCTATTGCTATCTATCGAAATGTCATGTCCAAATGCAAAACATGGTTGCAAGGAGAAAATAAGTTACACTGGAAATAGGAAGCATGAAGACGAATGCATATACCTGCCATATTACTGCCCCCTTTCTGGTTGTGACTTTGCTGCATCATCAGAAGTGTTGTCCAACCATTTCAGCCATAAACATGGGGATTCTCAAATCAAATTTTCTTATGGTCACTCCTTCGTTGTCTCTTTGAAGTCTAACGATGAAACCATTGTTCTTCAAGAGGAAACTGAGGGCAAACTATTTATTCTCAATAATAGAACCACACTTTTGGGAAATGCAGTCAATATTTGTTGCATTGGTCCCAACTCTTCTGAGTCCGAGTATAGTTATGATATATTGGCTAGGTCTCAGATATGCGAACTGACATTACAGTCTTTTGTGAAGAACGTCCAACAGGTTGCTTTAGCAACTCCTTCATCAGAGTTGCTTGTGATTCCATTTGGTTCTTCTGAACCTCTCAAGCTAGATATTTGCATAACCCCCATGGTACCTCCAATCTCCTTTTCTTTGCTTTTTCGATTAGTTCTTGAAATGTTAGTCTCAAATTTTCTTTTACTGATTTAATGGTATTTGTGGTGCAGATGCAAATCTACATAGAAGACCTGACTGGAAAGACGATTCCCCTGAGGGTTGAGAGTTCAGACACAATAGTCGATGTGAAGAAGAAGATTCTAGACAAGGAAGGGATCCCAATGCACGAGCAGTGTCTAATCAACGACGGTAAGCAACTAGAGGACAACCTTACCCTTGCCAGTTACAACATCCAAGAGAAGTCAACCATCCTCCTCGTCCTCCGCCTCCATGGGAGCTAGCTGACCAGCACGCCATATTGCCAATTACTACATCCGAGCGCAGGCAACTTTCCACCTCATCGTCCACCGCTGTCGGCGACCCTTATCATGAAGACAATCACCCTATATGCAGAGAAGTCATGCATTATTGATAACATAGAGTCTGACTTTTGCTTTTCTTTTTAAGAATTTGACTTGTTCTTTTTCGATTGCCTTGAGCTGTATAATGAGTTTTTTTACCGGAGATGATTTTCTGCAACTGAAGAAACCTATTTACTGGGGATCAAACTGCTGATTTGTCGTTTCTCACACTTAGATATTTTCTTGATCCTACATTTCCTAAAAAATTTTGTAAGCGTGATATCTAAATATAATTAAAATAATGTATGTTATCAACATGAGTTTAGTCTAGCAGAAGATGTTAGATTCCCACAATTGTGTTGAATCAAAATTACTAATTCCGATTGAAAGAGGCACACACATTAAGGCTCTATTTACGAGTTTGGAGGCCACAACTCCTCTATTTTGTACAATATACACTAACGATTCAACATGTCATGAATCTAAATACATAACCAGAAAAACAAACAAAGGAGACTTTCATGTTTCAATCAACATAGAGATATTACATGATTCTTTCTCAAGCCTTTAAGGGTAAGGATTTTCATCTTCCATAAGAAAATAAATGAGTGTAATAATCAATGAAAATGGTGTCATATTAATCTTACTGTGGTTTTTGCTCCACCTTAGCTCTAATCTTCTGCTCCAAAACAGAAACCTCAGTTTCAAGACTAAACATTCTGTTCAAAGCATGCATATTCTCAAGTGTCTCACTCAAAGTCCTACTATCACTCCCATCACATCTCAAATGTTGCATTGGACCATGAAGCATTTTATTCACAATCCCCTTACTAAGATCATCCACAGCTTTTTGTGTCTTCTTATTTATATCATCACCCATTTTACCTAAACATTTCTCAAGTTCAGCAACCCTTAATCTTTCAGCATAAGCCCTTAATTTCTTAATGGTAGGAACAGTTTCTAATGAGTCTCTCCAAGCTTCAAATTGGCCCGATTCTTCGCCGATGATCACTTGTGCTTCCATTGCTTTTCTTAGCCTATCCTCTTTGTTGGCAGCCACAACCTCTTTAAGATCATCAACATTGTAAACCTTAACCGACTCAAGATCATCGACACATGAACCTACGTTTCTCGGAACAGAAATATCAACAAAGAGGCGTTTTCCTCCCATTTCTTCGCTTGCTAAAGGAAGTTCCTTAACATTTTCTTTCAGAATCAAAGGATTCTCTGATGCAGTGCTAGTGAAAACAACATCTGCTTCACCAATACATTTGAGCATTTCCGAAAGCGGTTTGTAGATTATCTCAACATCATTTATTTCTTCACGGATTGCTGCGACTCTCCCTTCGGTTCGATTAACAACTACCATCTTTTTACACCCTTTTGCAACCAAATGTTTGATCACAAGCTTTCCCATTTTGCCAGCTCCAATAACTAGCATTCTTGCATTGCCATGTGAGGCTTGATCAGGTAACTTCATCAAGGCTAATTCAACTGCAGCCGAGCTAACAGAAACTGCACCAGCTGCAATGTTGGTCTCAGTTCGGACCCTTTTACCGACGGTGATTGCGTGCTTGAATAGACCACTGATGTTTCTACCAAAGCCATTAACTCCTTGTCCTGCTTTCACAACTTGTTTGACTTGTGCAAGGATTTGACCTTCTCCCATTACAAGAGAATCAAGACCTGCTGATACTTCAAAAAGGTGTTGTGTTGCATCTTTGTTGTATAGCAAAAATAGATACTTTGAAAGCTCTGATGCAGGTATACCACTTGTCTGCAAAACAAGAAAATAACAGAAATATCCAATATGTATCAATGCAATAGAAAACAAAAACAAATTGAGTGTATGTTTGGATTGACGATGTATATTTGGATTTCAGGAAAAGCTATAGCTTGTTGCTTCACACTTACCGTGGTTCCAATCATGCACTAATTCTTGCACGAACTCGGTATTTATCATGATATTCAAGTAATAAAAAACTCACTGAATTAAGCGCTCATCATGTAACTCCTAATGTATAATCTATTTCTATAGCAAAAGATAAAATAAAGTCAAACTGTTTTCATATAAGCTATAAGTTGTTTTCATGAGCTCACTCAAATAGTCTCACTACTGCTTATGTCTACAGATAAACTTAAACATGTCAATCCAAACATAAATGTAGATATTTAGCTTTCACAAGAACTGTGTATAGATAAAAAAAGTGAACCTACATTGGACATCCATTCAGTGACTTCTTTGACACCACGATGCTGAGAAAGCGCGACAACATATATCTCCATTCGGTTGCAGGTGCTCAGAACTGCTGCTTCTTCAATATGATTCAGATTACAAAGCTCGCCAATGGCTCTAGGCCATTCTGCTTCTGGTATGGCAAGTTTTTCGCGCACATCGACTGGTGTAGTATGAATACTTAGCCCTATAACGACAATGCTGCTCCTTTCCTTTGTATATCCTGTTGAAAGTCAATTTCATAAAGTTAATTACATGTTTTTTTTTTTCTCCGTAATTGTGTTATATGTGCGAAATATTCACTAACTTCGTCGATGTCTAATATCTACCGAGGAATATAACATATAACATAATAAAGTTTGCATGTTCTATTCTATTCTATTTTCAACATAGGTCTAATACTCTTAATGAATAACTATACATCCCATATAGAGAAATTATATTCTCAACAGGAAATTGACAATAATTTATATGGATATAACAAGGTGCCACAATTCATTAACCATCCATCAAACGTAATTAATCACGACTTTCAACGTCATTAACCACAACTTTCATGTGTTTAATTTTGCATACATGATATCCATTAACCATAATTTGTGATCAAATGTACACCTGAAAATTTTGGCTAACGATGTTCAAAATCATTGTTAATTGGTATAACTTTATGATTAATTAATTGCGACACCTTATTATATTCATTAACCATTCACTAAACATAATTAACCTTGTATTCAAACTACATTAACCAACAAATTATTATAACAAAAATTGATTCTATACATTTTAATTTGTAACCACTAATCTTAACCATATAATTGAACCATTCATTATTAACCAATATAATTAACCTTGTATTCAAAACATTCAAAGAGGACTTACTATCAGCTGCAGAAGCTTTAAGCTGTTGTAAAGCAGAAACAGATTTAGCATTATCACTAGGATCAACCAAAACATCAGAAGATGAAGCGTCACAACGAATTGAACCTCTTTGAACAAAGCTCTTTTTGTTACTACCAAAAAATGATAAATGAGTAGTAACATAAGAGGAAGATGTTGTTGAAGAAGAAGAACAACATTTAAGGAACAAAGGTTCCAATTTAGCACCATAGAAACTAGTTGAAACAGCCATTGTAATTGGTGTACTTAGACAATAATAATAGTAAGGTTGGTATTGTTACTTGGAGCTAAATCTATGTTTATGTTTGTGTATGGTTTGGTTTTTGGAGTTTTTGTGTGGAAATGAATAATGAAATGATGTGGCAAAAGATGTGGCGTATGGAAAGTTTTTGGAATTATTTGAGAATGTGTGATTTCTCTGTGTTGTGATTGGTTGGTGAGTACACGTTCTATCCACACTCCTTCAATTCTATCATCATCCCTCTGTCCCAATATGAATCTCATGTTCAATAAAAAAGCTGTACATTTATACTTGGTCTAATATTTTGTTTTTAGCACTAAGTTTTTCTTTCTTTATTTATTTTTTATATTTTTTTAAAGTTTGGTTTTTTATTCTTAGGAATATACCATATTTTATTTTTAATCATTATTATTTTGTTTTAATATTATCTTTTCATATTAAAGTTGGTGTTTGTAGTATCAGTCTTATTATGTATAGTCCGTCTCAAATCCGGATAAAAGAAGAGAGGATTGTGTTAGACAATCAAATCTTTATGATATGATGACTATCTAGCGTAAATGTTTTTGTTGAATCTCTATGATATAAACTAATTATGTAATAATATGAATATGATAGAGTGTTATGACGTCTGATATATGCAACCGATCTACTTAGTGAAATAAAGCTCGGACAATAAAAGATAATGTTGCTCGTAACACATGTTTGATATTTATTTTGGTTATATAGTTGGTATTTGGTGAGAAATTTGACTAGCCATATTAATGGATTTTATTTATCTCAGCCACCATTTATTCATCTTATGTAGATTTTAATCTAGTTTCATTAACCGGTGGGGTGTATTGGTTTTGATTTCAAAATACTATTGTTTTTGTAGTAAAAAAAAAGTTTAATAAGACTTTACCCCCTGTAATATAGATCACTTTTGATTTTCCTCCCTATAAATTTTTTTTTGTCAGATTTCATCCTTTTAAAAATTTTTTTTTTAGAATACCCGCCTAGGCCTGTTGATTGTGCAGTTTTGTTGATGTGGCGTGCTGCGTCACCTATTTCTGATGACGTGGCGCGCTGACTATATAATTTTTTTAGATACACGTGGCATTTGTGATTTTTTTAAAAATAAAAAAATTTTAAAAACGAAAAAAAATCTTAAAAAATTGGAATTTTTTTGAAAAAAATACCAAAAAATTTAAAAATTCTGGACAAATTAATAAAAATAAAAACATGACTAAACAAAACTGGTAAAAAAAATAATGAAAAAATTCTGGAAATATTTAAAAAAATCTGGAAAAGATTAATATATATCGAATTTTTCTAAAAATTAATATATTTAGAAAAAAAATCATATTTCCAAATTTTTTTCAATACGGGAAAAATTAAAAAATTCTGGAAAAATGGAAAAAATTCATATTTTTTTTCAAAAGTAAGAATTTTTATTTTAATCTTTTCCATTATTTTTTCGAAAATTTAGTTTTTTTAAATATGATTAATCTTTTTTCAAAATTTTTGTTTTTTTAAAATTGATCAATCTT